>Ga0315277_10006465_pt1 | contig 15327 bp, 13 predicted proteins | sample YL17G05_15_MG_FD_203695 | JGI IMG/M metagenome (GOLD analysis project Ga0315277, IMG submission 203695) | Sediment microbial communities from Yellowstone Lake, YNP, Wyoming, USA - YL17G05_15 | ecosystem: Environmental > Aquatic > Freshwater > Lake > Sediment | place: USA: Wyoming | collected...
GGCCATGTACTCCCCCAGGAAGTCCCCGGCCGTGCCGCCCGCGACTATCACCGGCTGGCGATCGCGGAACGCCTTCATGTGAATGCCGACCCGGTAGCCCACATCACCGCGGACAAACAGCTCCCCTCCCCGCATCCCATAGCCGAGCACGTCGCCTGCGTGTCCGTGGACGACGATGCGACCGGCGTTCATCGTGTTCGCCACCTGATCCTGGGCGTTCCCGTGCACCCGGATCGTGGGCCCGTCCATGAACGCTCCCAGGTCATTCCCAGGAACCCCGTGGACGTCGAAGACGATATCCCCCCTGAGGCCGTCGGCGATGTAGCGCTGGCCGTTCACGTTGAGGAGCTCGAAGGACGTCTCCCCGGCCGCCGCGGCCTCGCGGATCGTCTGGTTCAGCTCACGGTAGTGCAGGTCTCTGGCGTCTATGCGCATGGGCTTCCCCTCCTCAGGCGCCGATGCCGGCCGGCTTGACACCCAGGATGTCGGCCGTGGTCCGATCGAGTCCCACGGCCCTCAGCCGTTCCCGGCTCCCCCGCAGGCTCTCGATCGCGTTCACGCCCATCGCCCCCAGAATCTCCTTGAGCTCCGCGCTCCAGGCGCGCACCAGGTTGATCAGACGCTGGGAGCCCAGGTAGGGGTCGAGACGGCGGGTCAGGGCCGGATCCTGGGTCGTGATTCCCCACGAGCACCGCCCCGTGTAGCACCTCTGGCAGAGGGTGCATCCCAGGGCCAGCAGTGCCGCGGTGCCCAGGCCCACCGCATCTGCGCCCAGGGCGATGGCTTTGGCCGCGTCTGCGCTGGAGCGGATGCCGCCCGCGGCGATGATCGAGACCTGGTTCCGAATGCCCTCGTCCCGCAGCTGCTGGTCAACCACAGCGAGGGCGATCTCGATCGGAATGCCAAGGTGATCCCGGATCATGGTCGGCGCGGCCCCGGTGCCACCCCGGAAGCCGTCCAGGTAGATGATGTCGGCCCCGGCGCGGACGATCCCGCTGGCGATCGCGGCCACGTTGTGAACCGCCGCGATCTTCACCGAGACCGGCTTCTCGTAGCTGGTCGCCTCCTTCAGCGCGTAGATAAGCTGTCGGAGGTCCTCGATGGAGTAGATGTCGTGCTGAGGGGCCGGCGAGAGCGCGTCGCTCCCGGCAGGGATCATCCTCGTCTCCGAGACCTCGGCCGACACCTTCTCCCCGGGCAAGTGCCCGCCAATGCCCGGCTTGGCCCCCTGACCGATCTTGATCTCCACCGCCGCGCCCGCGTTCAGGTAGCCGGCGTGCACCCCGAAGCGGCCCGAGGCGCACTGCACGAAGGCGCGGTGGGAATAGGGGCGCAGATCAGCGTGCAGGCCGCCCTCGCCGGTGTTCCACATGATCCCCAGCTCCTCAGCGGCCATGGCGATGGCCTTCTGTGTGGGCAAGCTGATCGAGCCGTAGGACATCGCCGCAAAGACCATGGGCGTCTCCAGCTCGAGCGCGGGGTACGGCTCACCGGTCAGCTCCGGCTCCCCCTCTTGCCAGCTGATCTCCACCCGGTCCGGCTTCCGACCCAGGTGCGTGCGCAGCTCCATCGGCTCCCGCAGAGGGTCAATCGATGGGTTGGTGACCTGGCAGGCATCCAGCAGCAGGTGGTCCCACAAGACGGGGTAGGGGAGGTCGTTGCCCATGGCCGCCAACAGCACCCCTCCGGTCTCCGCCTGGAGCCAGAGGTTGCGCCGATGCGACTCCGTCCACAGAGGGTGCGGGCGCAGGTACTGTGGGTTTGGGCGGATCGTGATTGCCTGCTCGGGACAGAAGGCCTCGCACCGGTGGCAGCCCGCGCACTTGGACGAGTCCGCCACCGGCCCATCCTCCCAGGAGATGGCCTGGAAGCCGCACTGCTGGACGCAGCGCTTGCAGCGCTTGCAGCGCTCCGGATCGTTCTCCCATAGGAAATCGCTAGGGCGATAGATGGGCACCCGTGCCGCCCGACGCTGACGCGCCGCCGAGCGCGCCGGGGCCTCGCGATGCTCCTCCGTGCGGGTGGAGCTGCTCATTTCGTCCCTCCTACTGCGGTCGCTTCGCGCGGTGGCGCCTCCTGCTGCCACGGGTCGCCGACGACCACGTCGCTGCCCAGCCTCCCGATAACCGGCTGCCCCGCGCGGGGCGCCCAGACGTGATCGGGCTCGGGGCACATCGCGCGGATCCCGGCCTCCTCGCTGGACAGGTAAAGCCACGTGTCTCTACGGGCGGCCACCAGGGGCCGGAGCTTGATCCGGTCGTTGAGACCCACCATCTCGCCCTGGCGCGCGAAGATGATGGCGAAAGGACCGTTCACGAGAGCGCTGGCGTAGACCTGGCGGAGCGCTGTGTACGCCCGCTGCCGCCGCTCTGGCATCAGCTCTATGTGCTCCCAGAAGGGCGCCGCCATCACATCACACGCCACCTCCACCGGCAGCTCGTGACGGCGTATGAGCAGATCGAGCAGATACGCCATCACCTCCGTGTCCGTCCGCATGGTGCACTGGTAACCGAACATCTCGAGATACCGCTTGTTGATGCCGTAGGAGGAGATCTCGCCGTTGTGCACCACCGCCCAATCGAGGAGGGTGAAGGGATGGGCCCCCGCCCACCATCCCGGCGTGTTCGTCGGGAAGCGACCGTGGCCAATCCAGATGTAGGCCTGGTACTCCTCGAGCCGGTAGAAGTCGGCGATGTCCTCGGCGTACCCGACGGCCTTGAAGGCGCCCATGTTCCTGCCACTGGAGAACACGTAGGCGTCCGGGACCTCGGCGTTGACATGCATCACCTGTCGCAGCACGAACTCGTCGGGCTGGAGCTGAGAGTTCATGAGGGCGGAATGGCGGGGTGTCACGAAGTAGCGCATCAGGGCCGGTGGATCCACGACGTTGGGGTGGTAGCGGGTAGGGATCCGCTCATCGTGGTCCACCTCGAAATCGCGCTCGAGCAAGGCCTCGGTCTTCTGCTGGGCGTCGGTCGTGTAGTACATCAAGTGCAGGGCGTGCTTGTCCGCCCACTCGGGGTAGATGCCATAGGCGGCGAAGCCCCCTCCCAGACCGTTGGCGCGGTCGTGCAGCAGGGCGAGGGAGGCGCGGATCGCCCGGCCGTCCACGCGTTCTCCCGTCAGGCTCATCAGGCCGCTGAGCCCACACCCCGAGATCATCCGGTTCCCGCGATCGAAGCTCGACGCTCTCATTCGTCCTCCCTCTTGCTCTCGTCCGGCTGCGGCTCCGGCCCCAACAGGGCCTGCAGCTCGTCGGCAGGAGCCGGCGGCACTGCCGGGAGGCCAAGGCGGCGGCGCTGAGCCACCGAGGCCTCGGTCAGACGGCCCGTCTGGCGGAAGGCCCTCATACCCTCCAGCACCCCGGCCGGTGCCTGGCCCCGCGCCATCGCGAGCCCCTTCGCCAGGCGGAAGATCGTCATCTGGTCGTACTTGTTGGGGCACAGCTCTGCGCAGGTGTAGCACTCCACGCACTTCCACAGGTCGGGGGAGTTGACCACGGCCTCCAGGTCGCCCGCTGCCAGTAAGCGCACCAGGGCGTTGGGGTCGAAGCTGGGGTCGGCCTTGGCCACAGGGCAGTCGTCGAGGCACGCGCCGCACTCGGCGCAGGCCCGGAGGAGCTCGTAGTCCCAGTTGCGGCGCACGGCGTCGATCCGCTGGCGACGCGTCTCCCACTTCTCGAGGAAGGGAGCCACGTCTATCCGGTGACGGTCCAGGCCCATGTCCTCGGGTCGCAGCCCCAGCGCCAGGCCCAGGAGTTCGGGGTAGTAGAACACCGGCAGGTGGAGGTCCTCTCCCCCCCGCTGGAGGAGGTGCTGCATGTTGTCGTACTGCATCATGCAAGACGGGCACACCAGGACCAGCGCGTCCGCCTCCTCCGAGATGATGTCCCGCAGCTTGCCCCGGCACATCGCCTGTGCCGCCTCCTCCTGCCCGGCCCGGAGGAGGAGGTTGCCGCAGCACTCCATCTTGGAGGCGTAGGGAACGCTCTCCGCTCCGAGCAGTTCGACCAGCTCGTCGAGCTTCATGGGCCAGAAGGGGTCGTCGAACATCAGCTCCCGGCTGGGCCGGAGCAGGTGGCAGCCATAGTGCACGGCGACTCGGAGCCCGGTGAGCGGGTAGCGAAGGCGGTCCTTCAGGACACCGGTGCGGGCCTCCTGGTGAACCACGTCGACCACGTGGAAGGTCTCCGCCGTTCCGCGGTAGCGGCGGCCGACGCGCCCCAGCTCGCGATTCACCTCCTCCCAGAGGGCCGGATCGGAGCGGAGTTCCACGCTGGCGCCTCTGAGGGTGGAGAAGCACCCGGTGCAAGGGGTCACGAAGTCCCGGCCGGCCTCCTCCGCGACGGTCAGGTTGCGAGCCGCCGTAAGCAGCCAGGCGCGGTGGCTCATGTTCCTCACCATGGTCTTCTCGGGGCAACAGGTCAAACCGGGGAGGTCCACGGCGTCCACCCCGAGCGCCTCGAAGACTGCCCGGGTGGCCTTCTCCATGAAGGGCAGACGACCGGGCACGTAGCAGCCCCAGAAATAGGCGTATGATGCCATCGCAGCCTCCAGGCCGATGCGGCCCCAATGAACCGAGCTTGCTCGCGCAGGCGGCAGTAGGCTACTGACTGCCGACCGCGCCCGTCCAGCCGATTATACTCCGCGCCGGACGGCTGGGTCAATGGGTCCGGGCCGACCTGTGCAGATTTCGCTACGTGCAGGAAGGGATTTGGGCGCAGACACGACATCCTGGAGGCCGGGAGGAGAGGGTGGGGCCGGGGCGCGTCGCACAGAGCGGCCCAGTTCAGAACGCGGCTCGCTGCGCCGAACGACGTTGAGAGGAGGCGGTGATGGGGATCGAAACCTCACCTTACGGTCTGCGGGTCAGGACCCCGAGGAGGTACGAGGAGGCAGTCGCTGCCACTCGTGCTGCCCTTCGGGAGGTGGGGTTCGGCGTCCTGACAGAGATCGACGTGCGGAGGGTGATGAAGGACAAGCTGGGGCTGGACTTCCGGCCCTACGTGATCCTGGGGGCATGCCACCCTGAGTTCAGCCACCGAGCGCTGGAGGCGGAACTGGAGATCGGGCTGCTGCTGCCGTGCAACGTGATCGTATATGCCGAGGGGGCGGGCTCGGTGGTGGCCGCCATGGACCCGGTCGCGACCCTCGGCGCCGTAGTAGGGAACCCGGCGCTAGAGGAGGTCGGCCGCGAGGTGCGCAAGAGGCTGGAGGTTGTGCTCGACTCCATGGGTGGACCGTGAGCGAGCCGACTCGGTCCAGGCCTGGCAAGGGGTTGTGCAGGCGCCCGGCAATCCCAGGGGCGCCGCTCTGTACCTTTCGCCGGGCGTGTGGTATACTCTGACGCCGGGCCCCGGGCTCCCAGGAGTCGAGGGGGGATATCGCCCGTCGGGCGAGTCCAGCGCGGCCGGCCCGGCGGTCCGGAAGTGCTGACATCCAGTACGCACGCCTGGCAGGAAGGCGGTCCAGGTGACCCGCTCCAAAAGGAGGTGAGGCTAGGCGTAAGCAGACCAGAAGGCACGCCACACAAGCAGCTGGCGCAGAGAGGAGTGAAAGGAAGAGAACAAGATGAAGAATAGACTCTGGACACTTCCCGTGTTGGTGGCGCTGCTCACGGCTATCGCTGCCTGCGCAGGGCATGCGATTCCCTCCCTAGGTGGGCCAACCGGAATCGTGGCGCTGCCAACTGCTGAGATCGCGTCCGAGAACCAGATCGAGGTGGTGCTGGGCCGCCAGTCCATTGAGTTGGGTGCGGACGACCTAGCGGCTGTGGATTTCAAGGCGTTAGTCGGGTTCGCGGGAAGGGCGGAACTGTGGCTAGCCCATTCCCGCATCAACAACGACTTCGACTCCAAGCTGCTAGCCATCGGCGGCAAGTACCAGCTGACCCGGGCACCCGAGGACCAGACTACGTTGGCCATCGGTGGGGCCTGGATGAACTGGTCTGACGGCCTCCTACATTGGGTGGCCGGACTTCCCAGGGACTCCCAGGCCAAGTGGGCTGACTCGACCCCGGCGGACATCCGCAGCCAGGTGAGGAAGGCCCTGGGCCTCGAGCCCCTGGTGCCTGAGCACCTCCTGACTGTCTCCGCCTCCTGCACGCCCACCGCCCTCGACCCGGCGGTCGGCGGCGACGTGCAGTGCACGGCCAACTACTCGGATAGCCTTGGCCATAACATTGCGACCTGGGGGTGGGCGGCAAGCCCGGATGTGGGCTCCTTCGACGACGCAACGGCTCAGAACCCGACGTACACTGTGCCAGCGGATCTGTCGGAGCCCCCTGCCCAGATCGTGCTCACGGTCACAGGCACCTGTGATGGGCCGGTGCCGGCTTCGGACAGCGCCTCCTGCGCCGTCGCCCTCACTACGCACGCCCTGGCGGTGAGCGCCTCCTGCAGCCCGACCGTGGTCCCGTGGAGCGGCGGCGTGGTCAACTGCTTGGCCACGTTCACTGACAGCCTGGCCCACGGCGTAGCTACGTGGCAGTGGGACGACGGCGGAGCGCCGGGCGGCTTCGACGACGACGCCGCCCAGAACCCCCAGTACACGGTCACCTCGATGGGGATGTACCACGCTGAACAGACCATCATCCTGACGGTCACGGCCACCTGTGATGGGCCATTGCCTCTCACCGAGTCGGCCCAGTGTGCGGTCACGCAGACCATGTACCAGCCGCCGGACGTGGCCTCCCTGCCCAGGGCGACCGCGGTCCCGGTGGATGCCCGCGCCGTCGCTCCGGTGGTGCGTGACACGGCCCCTCAGGCGGCCGCTCGGCTCAAGAACTCGCTCAAGAGCCCGATGAAGCCGCTCTCCGCGAGCGGGTTCGTGATCGCCCCCGAGACGGCGCCGATCATCAACTTCCTGAAGGGCGAGGATGTCAAGGTCCGCAACGCTTACATCGTCGCCACCAGGGACTTCACGCCGATGAGAGGCGAGACCTGGGAGTGGAGCTCCGGCGCCGGCACGCGGATGCTGGGCAGTGCGGGCCTGCTCTACCTCAACTGCGATCCGGATCTCGGCAAGTCGTTCAGCCTGACCCGCCCATTCGTGGGGCTGGAGTTCGTCGGCGCTGGCGGCACGGTGCTCGGACTCGAGTACCGCTGGAAGGACAGCACGCTGGACCAGAAGGCCGTCTTCTCAGCGGTGCTGCGCCACTACTTCTCGGCCGAAGCGGTGGCCGAGCTCGGCACGACCAACGCTAGTGTTGTCGGGACCGGCCTCGACGATCAGGACGTCTTCGTCCGGATCGCCTACACGATCCCGATCAAAGCGGCTTTCTAGCCGGCGGCAGTTCGCGGCCCTCGCGGCCGCATGGAATGGAGCAGTGACAGGGGACGGCCTCGGCCGTCCCCTGTGCGCGTCTCCGGCCGCGCACCGGCCCTGGATCGTCGCGGCAGTTTGACACCCGCATCGCCTCCGCCTATAATCGCCACAGGTCGGGTGACGAGCCGCGGGATCGCGCCGTCCCCACCCACTAGCCGCGAGAGCCATGGAAGCTAGGCCCGGACTAGGCTTTGGGGGATCGCGCCAGCAGCTCGTAGCTCTCTACCCGCCCCTGGGCGACCTGTTGGCGCGGGCGGAGGCGAAGCTCTCCCTCGTCTGGCAGGGGGAGGCGGGCTTCCTGGCAGAGGCCGCGCGGGAGGCGCTCTCCGGTCGCGGCAAGCGCCTCCGACCCATCTTGCTCCTCCTCTCGGCCGAGTGCGCCGGCGGCGCTACGGACCACAGCACCGCCCTGGCCGCTGTGGTGGAAGTCGTCCACGCGGCCTCCATCGTCCACGACGACGTCATCGACGACGCCTCCTCTCGCCGCGGCCAGCTCTCTGCCAGGCAGGCCTGGGGCACCAAGATCTCCGTCCTCCTTGGCGACTACCTCATCGCCCGCTCCCTGTCCCTCCTGGATGGGGGAGAGACCAGCCGACTGCTCTCTCACCTCTCCTCGGTCACCTCCCGCATGTGCCAGGGACAGGTGGCCGAGCTCCGCGCCGCGGGCCGTCGGATGACCGAGGACCAGTACTTGAGGATCGTCAGCGCGAAGACCGCCAGCCTCTTCGGGCTCTGTTGCCGCGTCGGGGCGGAGACCGCGGGCGGACCTCCGGAGGTCAGCGATGGACTGGCCCTGTTCGGCGAGAGCTTCGGGGTGGCCTTCCAGGTGACCGACGACATCCTCGACCTCATCGGAAGCGACGGCCGGTCCGGGAAGCCAGAGGGCAGGGATATGGCCGAACGGAAGTGGACGCTCCCTCTGATCTGCGCCTACGAGCGCGCCGAGCGGGATGCTCGCGGACGGCTCCGTCAGTTGCTGGAGGCGGATCAGGTTTCAGCCCGGGAGGTCAAGGAGGCGCGGCAGATCGCCCTCGGCACCGGCGCCATCGCCTACTGCTGGCAGCGGGCCGACGACTGGCTCCGGCAAGCGCGCACGCATCTTGCCCGACTGCCCGACAGCCCGGCCAGGCAAGCGCTGCTGGCCATCGCCGGCGAGCGGTTCCCCATGCCGGTCATGACCTGACGATGACGCGGTTCCGGGTCCTCACCCTGGCCGCGGCGGCGTTCGTCCTGGCGTCGCCGCGATGCTGCGACTCCTCCTCGGCCGCGCTCGGCGGGGAGTTCGCCGCCCTGGAGGAGGCCGTTCGCCAAAGCCCCGACGACCTGGCGAGTCGCCGGTACCTGGCCGAGGCCTACGGGCAGCGCGGGTTCATCGAAGAGGCGGTCGCAGAGCACGTCGCCATCCTGACGCGCCGGCAGGGCGACGAGGAAGCTCGCGCCAGGGTGGCCGAGCTGGTGGCGCAGCGGATGCCGGCCTGGCTGCCGGCCGACGCGCCCGACGTGGCCCCGTTCCCTGTCGCCGTGTGCGAGGTCACGCTGCCCGGCCGGGGGGCCGACGAAGGGCCCGTCACCTGCCGTGTCTTGCGCACCGGCGCTGGCTTCACAGCCCGCGAGGGGGAGCGCCGAGACCCGGTGCACGGGTGGCCCTTCCCGGTGGCGGACTACGGCTACGTGTGGACGCCGAAGACCCAGAGATGGGTGATGAGGGCGCGCCTTCATCGCGGCCCCGGTGTGGATGAGCGACTGGCCGACCGCGCGCTGGCCACCCTCCTCTGCCTCCAGGTGGCGGCGTGGGAGTACCTCCACCGCGAGCCGGCGCAGAGACCCGGCCGCGTGGTCCACATCTGGGTGACCCGCGAGGGGGAGGCGGGAGCGCGCGCGGTGGGCCATGACCTCTACCTGCACGCGGTTGGGGTCGAGCGCTCGCCCGGGGAATGGCTCCGTGAGATCGCCCACGAATACGGGCACATGGCCCTCCCGGGCATCGGCGGCTTCAATGAGACCGACGACCCCTGGGCCGATGGGTATCTGGCCGAGCTGCTCTTCCCCAAGTGGTTAGCGGCAGTCGGCGCCGACGAGTGTTCCGGGTGGCCGATGGCCGAGGCGGAGCGTCAGGCGGAGCCGCGCCGCCAGGAGTTGATCGCCGAGGCGCTGGCGGCGCGCGACGGCAGCTCGCGTCTGGGCGGCGCTGACGACAGGTCTCGCCGCTACTTCCTCGGCCTCGCGCTGCACGTGGAAGCGGAAGCGGGACCGCTATTCCTGGGGGAGGCGCTGGCGCGCTGTCCGCGCGGCAGGCCTGCGGGCTTCGTGGCGGCGGCGGACCAGCTGGCAGCGAGGAGGGGCATCGCGCTCTGGGGCTCGCGGTCCGACTGAGCGCACCCCGCCGCGGTCCATCGTCGCTCCTTCCTCCCGCCGCCAGCCTGTGCTAGAATGCGCTCTACCTGCTTTCCGAGGAGACCCGAGTGCTGAAGATAGCCGTCATCCCCGGCGATGGCATCGGCCCCGAGGTGGCCAGAGAGGGACTGAAGGTGCTCGCGGCCGTGGCCGCGCCGACCGGCCTCAAGTATGACGTGACCCACTATGACTTCGGCGGGGATCGCTACCTCCGCACGGGCGAAGTCCTGCCTGCGGGCGCGCTGGACGAGCTCCGCCAGTTCGACGCCATCTACCTTGGCGCGGTAGGTCACCCCGACGTGAAGGCCGGCATCCTCGAGAAGGGCCTCCTGCTTGCCATTCGCTTCGGGCTCGACCAATACGTCAACCTGCGGCCGATCAAGCTCTATCCCGGCGTCTGGACCCCGATCAAGGGCAAGGGGCCGGAGGACATAGACTTCGTCGTCGTCCGCGAGAACACCGAGGATATGTACATCGGGACTGGCGGCTTCATGCACTACGGCACCGAGGACGAGGTGGCGACCCAGGTCGCCTCCTACAGCTACAAGGGAACCAAGCGCATCATTCGCTATGCCTTCGAGCTGGCCCGCGCGCGCGCCAAAGCGAGGAAGGTCACCGTCTGCGACAAGTCCAACGTCCTCACCTACGGCCACGACCTCTGGCAGCGCGTGTTCAGGGAGGTGGCCTCCCAGTACCCGGACGTCACGCCTGACCACGCCTACGTTGACGCCACCTGCATGTGGATGGTGAAGAACCCCGAGTGGTTCGACGTCATCGTCACCACCAACATGTTTGGCGACATCATCACCGACCTCGGGGCCATGATCCAGGGCGGCCTGGGCGTCGCTGCCTCCGGGAACATCAACCCCGAGGGCGTCTCCATGTTCGAGCCCATCCACGGCTCCGCGCCGAAGTACGCGGGCCAGAACAAGGCCAACCCTCTCGCCGCCATCTCCGCCATGCAGATGCTGCTCGAGTACGTCGGGGCCAAGGAGGCCTCCGCGCGGGTCGAGAAGGCGATCTCGGACACCCTCGCGGCCGGCAAGATCCCTGACCTCTCCGCCGGCAGGTGCCCGCCCACTAGCGAGATCGGCGACATGATCGCCGGGGCGGTCTGAGCCGGCCCTGACACTGCGGAGATGGCGTGCCCACCGCGTCGCGGGGGGCGCTCGTCTTCCCGTGCCATAGCGGCGGCTGTCCCCGCCAGACACTGGGTCGGCAAATCTTCGTCTGCCCTTCACAGTTCTTTCACAGGGTTGCCCGAGAATGTTCCTGGTAGCGAATCTCCGCTCCGCGCGGATGCTCGTGGTGGTGGGACCAAGCCTCACATTCGCCCAGGTAGCGGAGTGAGCGCCAGGACCTGATCTCATGCTCTCAGTGGAGGTGCGCAAGGCGCTGCGGGAGTTCCGCCTGGAGCTCGCGTTCCAGGTGGAGCCCGCGGAGACCCTGGTCATCATCGGCCCCAGCGGGTGCGGGAAGACGACGACTCTTAACATGATCGCGGGTCTCGTCTCCCCCGACGAGGGGCGGATCGTGTTGGGCCAGCAAGTGCTCTGGGACCCCCGCGAGGGTGTAGACATGCCGGCCGAGCAGCGCCGGGTCGGCTATGTGTTCCAGGAGTTCGCCCTCTTCCCCCACATGTCCGTGGAGGAGAACATCGCCTACGGCTTGCGCGCCCGCAGAGCCCCCAAGAGCGTCATTCCTCAGCGCGTCGACGAGGCGCTCACCCTCCTCGGCATCCAGCGCCTGCGCGGCCGCCGGCCCCTCGCGCTTTCAGGCGGCGAGCGCCAGCGGGTGGCCCTGGCCAGGGCCATCGCCTGCGAGGCCGAGATCCTGCTCCTCGACGAGCCCCTCGGGTCCCTCGACGCCCAGACCCGGAACCGCGTGCGAGGCGAGCTCCAACGCCTGCTGCGGCTCGTCCGCCGCATCGCCATCATGGTGACACACGACTACATCGACGCGCTGACCTTCGGCGATCGCATCTGCGTCCTCGACCGCGGCCGCGTCCTTCAGATGGGGGATCGCATGGAGCTCCTCCGCCACCCGAAGTCCCGCTTTGTGGCTGAGCTGACCGGCGTCAACTTCTTCCAGGGGAAAGTCACGGGCAAGCGGGACGACGGCCTCGCCGAGGTCGAGGTGAACGGCGCCCGGTTCTGCGCGGCGTGCGACAACGGGACTGGCGACACCATGCTCGCCTTCTTCCCCAGCGATGTCGTGATCAGCCGTGAGGCCCCCGAGTCCTCCGCCAGCAACGTCTTCCGCGCGGCCGTCAGGGAGATCACGCACTTCGGGGACAAGGTCCGCGTCTCGCTCAACGGCGCCTTCCCCATCTGCGCCGAGATCACCTCCGGCTCCCTCGAGCGACTCGGCCTCAGTGAAGGTGACAGCGTCTACGCCTCGCTGAAGGCGACCGCCATCAAGACCTACCGTTGACGAAGGAGACCCCGAAGCCATGAGCGCTCGCAGGATAGCTCTCCTCACCCTCATCTGCCTCGCCGTGGCGGCCGCCGTTCTCATGATCTCCTGGCGCGGAGACGCCGGGCCCAAAGTCAGCCTCTACGTCCACGCGGGCGCGGGCATCCGGCCTCCTCTCGACGAACTCGGCGCCGCCTTCCAGAAGCAGACCGGCATCAGGGTCGACTACAACTACAAGGGCTCCGGCTGCCTCCTCGCCGACATCTGCTTCTCGAAGAAGGGCGACGTCTACATCCCGGGCGAGGCCTTCTACATGGACCAGGCCAGGAAGAAGGACCTGGTCTCCAAGGACAGGGTCGTAGCCGGGATGAGCACGGTCATCATCGTCCAGCCCGGGAACCCGAAGAAGGTCAGTGGGTTGAAGGATCTGGGGCGTCCGGGCCTGCGTGTTGGCCTGGGTGACCCCGAGGCAGTGGCCGTGGGTCGGGCGGCCGCGGAGGCCCTGGTCAAGGCCGGGGCGTTCGAGCAGGCGAAGAGGAATGTCGTGATGTCCGCGCTCAACGTTGTCGAACTCGGCAACGCTGTCAAGCTCAAGCACCTGGACGCGGCCGTCGTCTGGGACGCGACGGCGTCCCTCTACCAGAAGGACGAGGTGACGACCCTGGAGATCCCGACCTCGTGGCGGGCGAACAGCCCCATTCCCGTGGGCGTGCTCGAGTTCTCCCGCCATCCCCAGGAGGCCGAGCGGTTCATGCACTTCCTGGCGAGCAGCCAAGCTGCCCGGGTCTTTCAGAAGCACGGCTACAGCGCCCCACCGACGTCGTGACCGCCTCGCGCCAGGAGGTCCGTGGTTGACCGCTCGTCAGGAGACAGCCGCCCGCGGCGGGCGGCTCCAGAACCAGCTTTTCGTCGCCGTCTTGGCGAGCATCCTGATCCTGTTCCTGGTCGTCGTGGCGGCGGTTCTGCTCAGTAACGTCTCCTACCTCGCCCGCGGCTCAGAGGGGAAGTCGGGCTGGGCCTTCTTCCTCGACAGCCTCCGCGACCCCGAGAACCACTTCGCCATCAGGCTCAGCGTCGTCACCGCGGTCTTGACCACCATCCTGGCCATGGTCGTAGCCATCCCGTCCGCCTACATCCTCTCCCGCTTCCGCCTGCCGGGCGGCAGCGTCATAGACACTATCCTCGATCTCCCGATCGTCGTCCCTCCGCCGGTGATGGGGTTGAGTCTGCTGATCTTCTTCCAGACCGCCGCCGGCCGGCTGGTCGATCAACTCACCCCGCACTGGGCGACCAGCCTGCTCAATCTCTTCCTCAGCCTTGCCACCGGCCACGAGATCACCGACGAGGGAACCAGCTGGGTCTACACGACACGCGGCATCGTCCTGGCCCAGTTCCTCGTGGCCTGCTCGTTCGGCGTGCGAGCCGTCAAGGCCGGCTTCGACACCATCGGCACGCGCCACGAGGACGTCGCTCGCACCCTCGGCTGTACCCGGCCGCAGGCCTTCTGGCGCGTGGTTCTTCCCATGGCGCGCGACGGCATCGTCGCTGGCGCGGTGATGACCTGGGCCCGCGCCATCGCCGAGTTCGGTCCGGTCCTGTTCTTCTGCGGCGCTACCCGCTGGAAGACAGAAGTGATGCCCATTGCCATGTTCCTCAAGTTCTCGTCCAGCGACATTGAGGGCTCGCTTGCCCTCGTGATTGTCATGATACTGATCTCGGTTGTCACGCTGTTGACGTTCAAGAAGCTCGGCGGCCGGGGCTATCTCTGGTAGCATGCTCATAGCATACTCGTGAGGTCCATCGGAGGAGAGGTACAGACATGGTCAAGCTGAGGTTGTTCTCCGCGCTGCGTGAGATCGCGGGCGGCAAGGAGGTCGCCATCGAGGGGGAGGACCTCTCGATCAAGGACGCCCTCAACCGCTTCGTGGCCCGCTTCGGTGACCGCGCCCGGGAGGCCCTCTTCGACCACCAGGGAGAGCTCCAGCGGAGCGTCCTTCTGCTGGTCAACGGGGAGGCCGCCGATCAGGGCGCGCAGACGCGGCTGAGGTCAGGCGACACGGTGGCCGTCCTGCTCCCCACCGCGGGAGGCTAGCGGGCTCTATGGCCCAGGCCCTGGTTGAACTTCGGGGCGTATCGCTGCAGCTCGGCGAGTTCTCGGTGCACGACGCCAGCCTGGCGGTGGGCGCCGGCGAGTACTTCGTGCTGCTGGGCCCCACGGGCGCGGGGAAGACCGTCCTGCTGGAGTGCGTCGCAGGTCTCCAGCGCCCCGAGCGCGGCGAGATCTACGTCTCCGGCCAGCTCGTCAACCACGTCGCCCCGGAGCAGAGGGGCCTGGGATACCTGCCGCAGGACTACGCGCTCTTCCCTCACCTTGATGTCGCCCAGAACATCGGCTTCGGGATGCGCATCCGCAGGCGGCCCGCGGCCGAGATCGCGGCCAAGGTCCAAGACCTTGCCGCCCTACTGGGAATCACCCACCTGCTGCACCGCAGTCCCTTGCGGCTCAGCGGGGGCGAACGCCAGCGCGTGGCCCTGGCGAGGGCCCTGGCCATCGGGCCGAAGGTGCTGCTGCTCGACGAGCCGCTCAGCGCCCTCGACGAGCAGACGCGCGAGGGGCTGTGCGTAGAGCTTCGCCGGGTGCATGCCGAGCTCGGAACCACCACCATCCACGTCTCCCACAACTTCGAGGAGACCCTGGCCGTCGCCGACCGCATCGGCATCATCCACCAGGGCCGCATTCGGCAGGTCGGGACTGCTGAGGAGGTCTTCCACCGACCCGTCTCCGAGTTCGTCGCGCGCTTCGTCCGCTCGGAGAACATCCTCCGGGGAGAGGCGCGCCGCACCGCGGACGGAACCGTCGTGAAGGTCGGCGCCATGGAGTTCTCCGCCGCCGGGAACGCCGAGGGAGACGTCTTCCTGACGGTGAGGCCCGAGGACGTCGAGGTGTCGGTCAGTCGGCCGGACGGCCGGCCCAACCTGATGGCGGGGCCCATCGTGGGAGTCGTGGACCGCGGGGCCCTGGTCCGGGTCCAAATAGACGCAGGGGTGAACCTGGTGGCGCTGGTCACCCGGCGCCACTGGCAGGGCACCGGTCTCCGCCCAGGCGATGTCGTCAACGCCTTCTTCGACCCGAGGGCCGCCCACGTGTTCAGGACCTACTGAGTCTCGCCCGACGAGGTAGCGCAAGACTCGG
>Ga0315277_10006466_pt1 | contig 15327 bp, 12 predicted proteins | sample YL17G05_15_MG_FD_203695 | JGI IMG/M metagenome (GOLD analysis project Ga0315277, IMG submission 203695) | Sediment microbial communities from Yellowstone Lake, YNP, Wyoming, USA - YL17G05_15 | ecosystem: Environmental > Aquatic > Freshwater > Lake > Sediment | place: USA: Wyoming | collected...
ACCAATTTATCCATAAAAGAATCGAAAATGGATGCGTGGAGGAAGAGACGGGAACCGGCTGTACACGATTGCCCTTGCCGTGTAAAGCGCATTCCATTGATGACACTCTGGACCACGTGGTTGTCATCAGCGTCAGGGAAAACAATCTGCGGGCTCTTCCCTCCTAATTCTAATGTCACAGGCACAATCCGTTCTGCGGCTGCAGCCATAATGCTCTTACCCACTTCTGAGGAGCCTGTTAACGATAATTTCCTTACGCCCGAGTGTCTGGCTAACATCGTGCCACACTCGTTTCCGGACCCGGTCACCACATTCAGTACACCTCTTGGAAGGTGAGCATTACAGATTCTCGCCATTTTCAAAACAGCCAAGGGTGCATCGGAAGCTGGTTTAAGTATCAGCGTATTCCCGGGGGTAAGGGCCATCGTAATTTTGAGTGCTCCCAGCAGGATCGGTGAGTTCCAGGGGATGATCCCTGCAACCACGCCGACGGGTTCTCGCCGGCTGTAACACAAAACCTGCTCACCCAGCGGAACGGTTTCACCCTTTTGCTCACTAGCCACTCCACCATAGAAGCGAAACAGATCTGCGGCAAGGGCTATCTCTCCCCGGGATTGAGTGCGAATGGCATTGCCTGTCTCAAGTGAAAGGGTCTTGGCGAGATCCTCGGATTGTGCCTCCATATCCGCAGCGATCTTCAGCATCAATTTTCCACGATCCCTTGGAGGCATCCGCTTCCAACTCTCAAAGGCTTTGGCAGCAGCCTTCACGGCACGGTCCACATCGGCTCCCGTCGCTCTGGGAACTTCAGCAATGATCGTTCCCCTCTTTGCCGGGGTTTCGACGGGAATAAATTCTCCGCCTGCACTCGCTGTCCATTCGCCATCGATCAACATTAACTCGCGTTCAACGTTTCCATTCACTTTGGTATTCATCTTCCCAACAGTCTTCATTACCAATCCCTCCTTTGAAATCACTCTCTCCCTGAAATAAATAATATCATTTTCACATGATAAAGATTGACTTTCAATAAAATTCTTCCAAGAGGATATCTTTAGTTTATGACAGGGAGAAATCAAAAACTTGGAAGACTACCCGAGGTACAGGAAGATGAAATCTCAGGGCTTCGGGGGAAATGTTAACTGGCTGAATTCCCAGCTTCATATTAGGAGAACCTTCAACCATGGAAAATTTATGGAGCCCAAAAGCAAGGCCTCCAGGCGAAAAATTGACCTTGCTCCAGAATTGGTTCATGAATTGAAAAAATGGAAGCTGGCTTGTCCTAAAGGAGAGTTAGAACTTATTTTCCCCACCGAAGAAGGGACCCCTGAGAACGCAGCTAATTTACTTTACAGACGCTTCTTCCCTACCCTGCGGAGAGCCGGGTTGCCCCGGATGAGGTTTCATAACCTCCGGCACACCTACGCCAGCCTTTTGATTGCACAGGGAGAACATCCAAAATATATCCAAAGCCAGTTGGGCCACAGCAGCATCAACGTCACAATGGATATTTACGGGCATTTTATGGAAACAGTTAACCAAAAAGCCGCAAGTCGTTTAGGAAGGGCAGTCTTAGGTGACACAGACAGTCAAACCAGGAATGCAATGATTTGAACCCAATCTGGCAGTACTATTGACTGATTTGAGAATAGACGATTTTTAGCTCTTTGATGACCGATCTATTCCTCCTGGACTGCCTCCAATATTATAAGGATATGCGCAAATTTTGGAATAATTTCAGAAGAGCTTATAGAAATTTGGTACAGGTTACTGGTTTGAGAGTGTTTCAGAGATAAACACTTTCCTTTCCATGTATGAAGCTTTTTCTTTCGATTCCTATCCGTAGTACCCGGGGTTCCATTCCCAACAATATGTAGCCCTTCAAAACATTATGTGAAATCTTTTCTAAAAGAAAAAACAGAACAAACCTTTTTAAATTTCTATTGATATACCAACTAATTTCATTTCTTACATGTGATTATTCTTTAGGCAAAATGGTGCAGAAGGCTTCTGTCAAGAAGAAGAAAATCTAATTCTACGGGTACTCAACATCGAATGTGAATTAATAGAGAACAAAAATTGAAGGGAGATTATCTTCTTACAAATTAAGCGTTGACATTTAAAAAGGTGCCAAACTAAATTAGAAGTCCCCATATACCCATATCCGGTCTTGGGTTAGGTGGGTGTTGGATTTTGAGGGGTACATAGGGGCACGAGCTTATTTGAAACCGGAGAAAATAACTATCTGAAATATGACACCGCTTTCCCACAGATTAATTTTGCGCGAAACCCAAGCCTTCCTTTGAAGGGTCGACCCGCAAAAAATCCCTTAAGTTGGCCCTACAATTTGGCGGCCAATAGTCATCTTTTCAATTTCCTTTGTACCTTCATAAATTTCTAGCGTCTTGGCTGCCTGGCATCGATCAGCAAGGGTCCGCCTTCATTCAGAAGAGCTGTCCGGAATAAATCAGAACGAGCATTCGGAATCAATTGATTTATTGTGATAATAAAAAGATAATGCAGATGCTATGATGATTAAAAGAATATTAAGTGAAAATACATACCAAGGGATTGAGCCAGAGGTTTCTATTACATTAATATTGATATAAAGCAGTGAGACAAATAGAATTAATCCTGTAATAGGTAATGCGAGATCGGCGCATTTCTTGCTGAAAGAATAATATCTAAGAAAATGAATTGCTACACCAATTCCTATAAGAGTAGCGCCTATTCCCTTCATTAGAGCCAACGACAGCATTCGTATTGGCGGACCAAGCTCATTCCAGCTTCTAGTGGTTATCTCTTTATCGTAAGGTATAAATCGCGACGGAAAAAGATAGATTAAACCTGTTGCAAATACGGCAATAGAAGTTATTACATAAATCAAAAGCGGTATTTTCCTTTTTTGTTCATACATAATCTAACATCTACCAGTAACGCGTCACAAATCTTTATCCCTAATGTCCTTTCTCGTTGATAGCTTTTAAAACTTTTTCTGGAGTAATAGGAAGCTCTTTGATTCTCACTCCAATTGCATCGCAGATCGCATTGGCTATGGCACCTGGTGTTGGAACGAGTGTGGATTCTCCAATTCCTTTGGCTCCGAAAGGCCCTTCGGGATCCTCAGTCTCCACCCAGATGTTTTCCACTTTAGTCATATCCAAAGAAGTAGCTATACCATAATTCAGAAAAGAAGGGTTAAGGGTCCTCCCCTTCTTGTCGAAGTGGACCTGTTCATAAAAAGTGTGGGATATCCCCATGTGGACCGATCCTTCCGATTGTCCATTTAAAGAAAGGAGATTCAACACCCTTCCGCAATCATTGGCGGCCACCACGTTGAGAATCTTGACATCGCCAGTTTCTGGATCAATTTCCACCTCCACGATCTGGGCACCAAAGCCGTAAGCAAGGGAAAGGTTGCCAGAACCGTCATCGATACTTAACCTTTCCGACGAAGGTTCAAAGAACCCTTTCCCAATAATGGGACCAACCTTCCCACCACCTTGGCACACTTTCACTGCCTCTTCGAAAGATATACTTTTAGAGGGGACCCCTGATACAAAAATTCGTCCATCCGCAGCTTGGAGATCCTTTGGCGAAATTTCCCATAAATCTTCAAGTCCCTCAAAAATTTGCCTTTTTGCATCCTCAGCGGCTACCAAAACGGCCCTTCCTCCTTGCAACGTCCCTCGACTCCCATAACATCCCATGCAGGGCGGACAACTTTCCGTATCCAACACACTAACTTTTACTTTCTCCAAAGGTACACCTAGCGTCTCTGCTACCATCTGGGCAAAAATGGTGCGTGATCCTTGCCCGTGATCCTCAGTACCAGTCAACAACGTGATGCTCCCATCCTCGTGGACCCTGACCATCGCAGCCGAAGCATCAGACTCCCCAGATTTGAATCCCGCAGTATGACTGCCTAAACCTATTCCAATACCTTTGAACTTTGGCAACCTTCCTCTTTTTTCTTTCCAACCTGACACGTCAGCGCTCTTTTCAATGCACTCTTTTATCCCGCAGCTCCTAAGAATATATCTTGCCCCCGTGATATCCCCTTTTTCTCTCGCATTTCTCAATAAAAAATCAACTGTGTCTATTTCGATGTCCCGAGCGATCTGATCTATGTGCTGATTGTCGGCAAAACGGAGATTGACATGATCAAAACTCCTCATCGCTCCACTTGGAGGCCTATTCGTATACACTCTTTTTCCCTTAAAATACAAATGAGGGGTACGGCATAATATGTCAGAAAACCCGACAGTGTTTAAGAGAATCTTAAATCCCGATGAAATGTAGGCCCCTCCGTTCAGGATAACATCAAAACTCCGGGCGAGAAATGTCCCATCTTTCTTCACCCCGCTCTTAAGTCTGATAGTCCATTCGTGACGATGTCTGGCCGCAAGAAACTGATCTGACCTATTGTGCTCCATGCGCACAGGACGTCCTGTCTTTTGGGATAAGCAGACGGCCAACAATTCGATGTGGTCAATATCAACCTTACCCCCAAACCCACCTCCTACAAAGGGATGAATCACCTTAATATCTTTCTCCGAAAGCTCAAACACCTGAGCCAAGGCCGCCCTAAGTCGAAATGGAGCCTGGGAGGAAGCCCAAATGGTGAGCTTCCCACGGGGATCATAGTCGGCGAGACAAATTCGTGTTTCTAAGAACGCATGATTCATTGTATGCGTCTTATAGGTATCCTCCCGTATATAATAAGATTGTCCAAAACCCTTTTCAACATCGCCAACTTTCAAAACCACAGTATGGTCATAGATGTTCCCTTTTGCCCACTCGTGGACCAATGGAGCTCCAGGCTTCAGCGCGTCCTCCGCAGTAAACACCCCAGGTAAATCCTCAACTTCGAAATCGATGAGTTGCAAAGCTTCTTCCGCAGTATCCCTATCGATAGCGGCCACTGCAGCAATGGGGTCACCTACGTAATGAACCTTCTCTACACATAGGATCTGCTCATCGGGAATCGCTCCTGGGATAGGGGCTTTACCGCTACCGGCGCCATATAGCTTTTGGGGTACATCTTTTCCAGTGAGAACCGCCCTAACGCCATACAACTTTTCTGCACGACTCGTATCTACGTGGAGGATGCGTCCATGAGCAACAGGACTTCTTAAAATTCTGCCGTGAAGCATTCCTGGCAAAATGACATCGCCGCTGAACTCCCCTGATCCGGTTACCAATTCCCAAGAATCTATCCGTGGGATCTTTTTGCCTATCAGACTTTCCTCTGACACTGGGCTCCCTCCCTCAATTGTTTTTATCCAGTCAAAGATCGAATTGCTCTAACAATGCTTGTATAGCCTGTGCACCGGCACAGATTTCCGGACAAGGCTTCCTTGATCTTCTCTTCACTTGGAGAAGGGTCTTCATCCAAAAGAGCTTTGGCTACTAACACCGCCCCGGGGGTACAAAACCCGCATTGGATAGCACCCTGTTCGATGAAAGCCTGCTGAATAGGATGAAGCTTCCCCTCTCTGACTAATCCTTCGATTGTTAAAATCTCTCTCCCTTGAACATCCATGGGTAGGATTAAGCAAGAGTTATAAGGCCTCCCGTCAATGAGTACGGTACAAGCCCCACACTCGCCGAGATCGCACCCTCTTTTGGTCCCCTTTAACCCAATCTCATCTCGAATCACATCTAGCAATGTGACATGAGGATCAACATAAAGCCTATATTCCTGCCCATTCACATTTAAAAAAACTTCTTGTTTCCCCATAACGTTTCCTCATCCGGCTGCCCTTGCTCGTGTAAAGGCAAGGCTTACCGCTCTCCTAACCCCTACTCCTGCAAGATGCCTCCGATAGTAATTCGAAGCATATATATCAGTCCATGGTTGTCCTGTCTGGGACGCCACCTCCGCCGCTTTTGAAATAATGACCGCTGTAATTCTTTCTCCTGTAAGAATCTCCTCTGCCTCACTGGCTCTGAAAGGTATGGTACCCATACCTCCCAAAGCTACCCTGGCTTGAAGACAACGATCTCTATCAGGCTCTAAGACCAGTCTCACTCCCACGCTTACGATGGCATAATCAATTGTTTTCCTCCTGCTGTACTTTAGATAGGCTAACCCACTTTGAAGAGGAGAATCAGGAATTACAATAGTAGTAATTATCTCACTCTCATGCAGAGCACTGACACCGGAGCTGAGAAAAAAAGACTCTAAAGACATCCCCTTTTTTTCAGAACCCTTTATCTCCAGTTCCGCTCCCAAAACAATCAGCGCCGGGCCTGTATCAACCGGGGACATGGCTGTGCATTTCCTGGCTCCCTTAATGGCATTACAGGTATTTCCTCCTGCACCGTAACATTCAGGAAGGCGCCAGAGATTACGATGAACAAAATAGAGGCAATTAGGAGCTTGACACAGGTTCCCACCGATCGTCGCTGCCCGCCGAATGTTTGGAGTAGCGACGCCATAGGCGGCTTCGGAAAGGGCAGGAAAACTTCTCGTAACAAGCTTTGATGTAGCTAATTCTTCAAGAGTTGTCAACGAACCAATTCTGATGGCCGAATCATTCTGAGAAATCCCCACCAACTCAGGTATTTTCTTCAAATTGATGATGTGATCCGCCATCAAGGCTCTTTGTTTCAGTTTGGGTAAAAGCTCAGTTCCCCCAGCTAGCCATTTCGCTTTTCCAGGCAGGTGATTCGCAAAGGATATAGCTTCCGCTATGCTCTTTGGCTCATAATACTCAAATCTCATCATTAAACTCTCCTAAGATTAAAGTTTCCCCCTAAGTATTTTTGGTGAACGAAGATCTATCTAACCGGAAACCCTGCCCAATGTACTCCCAATAAGAGAATGCATCAATTGATATCAAACGTTATTTTCCGCTTCTTTGGCCAGAATAATCAGGAGTTGCCAGTGGCTCTTCGTCCCCTGCTAGGCAATAGTTGATCAGGCATAGGTTTCCGCGAAGCCCCTACGGAAGCAATACGTTACCTTTCCCGCCCCGCATTTTTGCCTGTAGTGCCCGATAGATGTCCTCAGGCGTAAAGGGTGTTTGTCCTATGCGCACGCCAACGGCATTATACACGGCATTGGCGATGGCCGGCGTTGCCGCGGTCATTGCCGCCTCGCCAACTCCTTTGGCGCCATAAGGCCCCTCCCGGTGGGGCACCCCGGCTATAAAGGACACGGCGTTATTCCCGCTCGGGATGTTCACCATCAGAGGCATCTGGTAGTCTAGGAAATTCGGGTTAAGCACTCTACCCTTGTCCATAACAAGCTGCTCCCATAGGGCACTGCCAATACCCATGACCATACCACCTTCCATCTGTCCTTCACATAGCTTCGGGTTTATCGGTTGTCCCATGTCGAAGGCGGAAGCGAACCTCAGTACTTTTACCATCCCTGTCTCCATGTCGACGGCAACCTCGGCCGCCTGTGCAGTGTAGCCATAAAAGGCTGTCAGCTTCCTACCCTGTCCAGTCGCCGGGTCTTCAGCACTCGGTTTTCCGAACCACGTACCCTTACCTATTATTTCCGCTCCGTATGGCAGGCACGTTGAAAGCATCAATGTACCCATGGCCCCGGGAGTACTTGGTATGAATAGTTCGGAAATGGGGATTTCCCTTTCGGGAGAATACCTTACATAGATCTTGCCGTCCCTGGTTTCTAGGTCAGCTGGATCGGTACCCAGCCTTGGAGCTGCTAAAGCAAACATCTGTCGCTTTGCATCCTCACAGGCGCGGACCAGAGCATTCCCTGTTTTGAAGGTAGTCCCGCTCGAGCCGGCGCCGAAGTCATAGGCAGTCAGGTCCGTATCCCCCCACGTCACCCTGACCTTGTCCATGGGGACTTGAAATTGCTCCGCCACGATCTGGGCCAGCACAGTATTGCAGCCTTGCCCAACCTCGTCCGAGCCATGGCGCAATTCGACAGTGCCATCCATGTGGACCTTGACATAGGCAGCGGCCGCTGTATCTATCTGACTGTACTTGTTGCCCAGAGCCAGCCCTTTCCCTGTTTTCCAGTTGCCAGCCACAGGCTCTTCGGATGGTTTCCCCCAGCCTATCCATTGCGCAACTTTGTCCAGGCAATCCGCGACCCCTATACTATGGGTAATCTCACCTCGGATATCCTCTTCGCCCTCCTTGATGAGATTCTTATGCCTTATCTCTACGGCATCCATTCCCAGCTTCTCGGCGATGATATCCATCTGCTGTTCCATGGCATTGATGGGCTGCTCATTGCCGAGACCGCGCATTGCCCCGCTTGTTGGTTCGTTCGTAAAGACGCAGTATGCATCCAGCTTGAAATTAGGCACCCTATACATCGAGAAGCAGAACATGCCGTTTCTGAGTACCAACGGTGTATAGTCCGTATATGCTCCTGAGTTCGCTATGACCCTGACTTCTCTCGCGACGAGAGTTCCATCATTCTTCACACCATCCTTTATGTAGATGATCTGAGGGAGTCTGTTAAAACCATCTATGAAGACCTCTTCCCGGGTAAAAACTACCTTTACCGGTTTTCCCGTTTTGATCGCGAGTACCGCCGCATATCGGCTTGCCCGCTCCCCACTGCCGAAGTTTCCGCCCACGTAGGATGACCTTACTCTAATTTTACTGCGAGGCATTTCGAGGTACTTGCTGACAATGTACTGAATACGATTGTACATGCAGTGGGCGCATGCCCAGACTGTAAGAATGCCGTCACTTCCCATGGAGACGACCGCGTTATAGGGCTCCAGCATGCCCTGGACTACCCTCTTCGCGGCAAATCTGTTTTCGACGATGAGGTCAGCCTTGCTGAATCCGTCATCAACATTCCCCTTACGAATCTTGAAGTACGTGTGGACATTTGGCCCGGGCAGATCGTCGCCCAAGTATTTGTACGTTGGCCTGTCATAGTTACGAAGGCCTGGATGAATCACCGCCGGGCAGTCTGGCCTCATAGCTTCTTCTGGATCAAATACCGCAGGCAACTCTTCGTATTCAATCTTGATTAAATCTAAGGCCTCTTCAGCAATATCCACGGTGTCCGCAGCTACTGCCGCAACAGGGTCGCCGATGAAACGGACCGTGTGCCGGCAAAAAAGGTATCGATCATGCAAGAAATACGTGCCAACTCTGACCGGAGGTACGTCCTTGCTTGTAAGCACGGTCACGACCCCTGGTAGTCTTTCCGCCCTGGTGGTATCAATGCTTAGAATTCTGGCGTGTGCGTATGGACTGTGTAAGACCTTACCATAAAGCATGCCAGGCAGACCTATGCCCTCTTCAGTAGCAAACTTCGCTTTGCCCATTACCTTTTCCGGTCCATCTAATCGAGGTACGCTCTTTCCTACTATTGAGTACTCTGCCATCTTCATCTCCTGACCTTCATCTTGTCCTTTGCTGCTAAAACGGCTTCCACAATCTTGACGTAACCCGTGCACCGGCACAAATTGCCGCTCAAGTAGTCCTTTACCTCTTCCTCGGTTGGGTCTGGGTTTTCATCCAGTAACGCTTTGGCAATTAGTATCATTGCGGGTGTACAATAGCCACACTGCAAAGCAAAATGGTCCATGAAAGCCTGCTGAAGCGGGTGTAAGCCTCCTTCAGCCTTCAGCCCCTCTATCGTGAGGATGTTCCTCCACCTCGCTTTCATGGCGGGATATAGACAGCTCTTAACCGCCTTACTGTCAATAAGCACTGTGCATGAGCCACAGGCACCGGCAGCACATCCTACCTTCAGCCCCGTCAGGCCAAGCTCTTCACGCAGCACCTTATCCAGAGTCCACCAGGGTTCGACATACACCTGCTTCTTCAGTCCATTGACCGTGAAGTCTAACACTTGTTTCATTCTCTCTTCTCCCCTCTTTGCTACGGAATAAGGTCTAGAGAGCTGCAGCCTGTGTTAAAGCTCGTTTGGTAAACGTCTTTATCATCGCTCGACGGTACTGCGCTGAGGCCCTACCATCGGACACGGGCCGTGCCTCCTCAGCGGCGACTTTAGAACACCTATCTATTGTAGACCCACTGACCCGTTCCCCCCTGAGTATCTTCTCAGCTTTTTGAGCTCTGAGCGGAGTGGTGGCTGCGCCAAGAAGGGCTATTTTGGCATCGCTGCAAACCCCCTCACTGATGGTGATGACCGCAGCCACTCCCACCACAGGTATATTGAGCGTACCCGTATAGCTATACTTGAGGTATACCTGTCTCATGGAGGTAGGCAGCACAGGTATCTTGATTCCCGTGAGTATCTCTGTGTTGCTGAGCGCAAGCGCGCCTGGCTCGACGAAGAAATCCTCGAGTCGCTTAGTCCTTTCTCCGGCAGGACCGGATATGCACACCAGTGAATCCAGACATAGCAAGGCTGGGGCAAGTTCGTTCGTCGCCATCGCCTGGCAGCTCTTGGCGCCCGGGACCGCATAGCAGACGCTTCCGCCCCCATGGTGGCAAGGTTCCGGGGCCCAACGGTAGATTCCTGCGTAATGCAGGCACTTCGACTCCTGGCACAAATTGCCCCCCAAAGTAGCCACGTTTCGCATTGCAACTGAGCCCGCCCGACCGGCCGCCTGGGAGATTACAGGACACCTTTGTCGGAGCTCAGCCGACGTCTCAAGGTTTCGGAGGGTTGTCAAAGCTCCAATGGTCAGTCCGCTCTCATCATTCTTTACATAATCCCAGCCGGGTATGTTCGTAATGTCGACCAGATATTTAACATCTCTAAGTCTTGTAAGCTTCTGCCTCATTCCTTTAATCAGATCAGTGCCACCAGCGATGACTTTAGCTTCCGTACCATATCTGGTAAGGAGGGCTATTGCTTCTTCCGTTGTCTTCGGCTCGAGATAATCAAACCTCATCTCTAATTCGACCCCCTGCCTCCGGGTTGATAGTGCAACATTATTGTGATCACTCTTGGAGCAAACTCACCCTACCCTACCTACTTTTACCCTTCCTCCCCTACCATTATGGTTAGTCTTCATTTTCTCTCCATTCGCGAATCACATTCCGAGGTAGGCTTTCTTCACATTTTCGTCTCCAAGTAATGCCTTGCTCTTACCTTCGAACACGATTGAACCATTTTCTAGCACATAACCCCTATTTGAAATCTGCAAAGAGTGGAAGACGTTCTGTTCAACTAATAGAATAGTCGTCCCTATGGAGTTTATGTCGTTCACCACTCTGAACATTTCTTTTACCATGATTGGCGCAAGGCCCAATGAGGGTTCATCTAACATCAAAATTTGCGGCAGGCCCATGAGGCCTCTGGCGATGGCCAGCATCTGCTGCTCTCCTCCACTCAGGGTACCTCCCAGCTGGTTTTTCCGCTCTTTTAAAACGGGAAAAAGATCAAAAGCTTCTTGAAGCGTTTTCTCTCTCTTCGATTTTGCCTTGGGTGTATACGCGCCTAACTGAAGATTTTCCAACACCGTTAATGAAGGAAATATCTTTCTTCCTTCAGGAACATGGATAATTCCCTTCTCAACAATCTTATGGGGTGCGATCGTGTCAATCCGTTCGTTGAGGAATTCTATTTCCCCTGTGGCGAGTTTTTTTAACCCAGAAATGACCCTTAAAAGGGTGGATTTCCCCGCTCCATTCGCACCCAAGATGGCAACGATCTCCTTGTCATTGACATACAATTCTACACTCTTAATTACTGCGACCTTATCGTAATAAACATTTACCTTTTTAAGACTAAGCAAACTGATACTCCTCCCCTAAATAAGCCTCGATGACTTTTGGATTTTTGGAAATCTCCAAGGGTGTCCCTTCAGCAATTTTTTCACCATGATGAAGGACGATAATCTTGTCCGAAAGGGGCATGATGGCTTTCATCACATGTTCGATCAGGAAAATGGTAACCCCTTTCTTATTTATCTCCCTGATCAGTAAAGCCACCACCTCAATTTCTGTGGGATTCAAACCTGCCATGACCTCATCCAAAAGCAAAAGCTTAGGTTTTGTAGCTAAGGCCCTTGCAAGTTCCAGTCGTTTCCGATCCTCAATCGTTAGATTTTTTGCTAACTGATCTTTCTTTTCACCTAGGTCTACAAAGTGAATGACCTCCAGAGCGTTCTCTTCCGCAATCGCCATTTTGTGTGTTGCATTATAGGCCCCCATCCTCACATTTTGCAAGATGGTTAGATTCGAGAAGGGTTTGGTGATCTGGAACGTTCTGCCAATTCCCTTTTTACAAATCTTATTTGGTTTCAACTGGTGAATAGGTTCATCCAAAAACAGGACGCTACCCTGATCCAAACTATAGAACCCATTGATCAAGGAAAATAGAGTCGTCTTTCCGGCTCCATTAGGACCAATCAATCCAACGATTCCCCCCCGTTCAATTTGAAAGCTAACTTTTGAAACAGCTGTTAGTCCACCGAAAGATTTTGTGATATTTTCACATACCAGAAACGACATCTCTCTGCTTGCCCCTTTCTCCACGAAGTTTCTTATAAGCTCCCTTCAGGCCTGGAAGCAGACCTTGAGGCATGTAAAGCATAATCAAGACGACAAAAACTCCGTATACCATCAAATGCATTCCGCGGTAACGGCCTAAAGTAACACGACTGATTTCGGAAAAGATGGTTAAGACGGATGAACCTATCAGGGGACCCCAAATGGTTCCCAAACCACCTGCGATAGCACAAAAAGTGATCTCAATGGACAAAGTGCCAGATAAGGTGATATCTTGTTGGATGTAAAGCATGTATTGAGCATAAAACGTTCCACCCAATGCCATACAAAAACAACTGATCGCCATTGAAATTAACTTATAATGGGTGGTATTAATTCCCAAAACCTCGGCCGCATCCTCATCTTCCCGAATGGCAATGAAGAAATCGCCAAATCTACTCCTCTCCAATTTATACGTAAAAAAGGCCGTCAGAAGCATGAGGCTTAAAATAATATAATAATACGGAACCTTGCTCGTGAACTGAAAGTGCGAAAAGGAATTGCCTCGAAGGGGTATGAGTATTCCGCTGGCCCCTCCGAAAATATTCCAGTTTAAAACAATGAGATAAACAATCTCACCAAAGCATAGTGTAATCAGTACGAAATAGATGCCACGAATGCCATACCGAAACGACAGAAACCCAATGAATGTTCCAATGACCACCGCAACTACCCCCCCCAACCACATTCCAATCCACGGAGACAGTCCCCAATGAATGTATAGGAGAGTAGAGGTATACGCCCCCACCCCGAAGAAGGCAGCAGAACAGAAAGAAGACTGTCCTGTATATCCTCCAAGAATATTCCAAGCCCCTCCCAAATAGGCATAAAAAAAGAGCATGATCAAGACATGAAGAATATAGGGATTTCGAACAAAGAATGGAATTAATAAAAGGAAGAGAATCAGCATGACATAAAATAAATTGGTTTTTCTTGAAAATGGCCATCGGTTCAATTTGTTCACTAGGTCCTCCTCCCAAAAAGGCCTGTTGGTTTAAATAGCATGATGATAATGAGGAGTGTAAAAGGGAGTACCCGTTTCATTGATCCAGGCATAAAAATGGCACCGAAACTTTCTGCTACGCCGACAATGAGTCCACAGATCAGCGCCCCTAAGAAATTCCCAATACCCCCCATAATAACGACCACGAAGGCCATCAGGACAAACACACCTCCAATGTATGGATCAACAAAAAATACCGGGGTGATGAAGGATCCGGCCATTCCCACACAGGCTGCACCAATTCCAAACGCAATGTAATAAACCTGTTTATAATTAATGCCCATTAAGATGGCTCCTTCTTTATCATCAGCCGTTGCCCGAATCGCTTTTCCAACATTAGTCCACTTCAGAAAAAGGTACAAGGCACAAGTCCCAGAGATGGCAAGGATGAAACTCATCAGGCGAGTAAAGCTGATTGAAATATCACCTAACAAGATCGTTGCCTCTTGGTAACTCACCTGGACAGACCGGTAGTCTGGACTCCAGAGAAAAAGAGCAATATTTTCCAAAAATAGAGCCAAACCAAGGGTGATCACAATCTGTATAAGATGCGGAGCATCTAATACCGATTCGATGAGAAACCGCTGTATGAGCCAGCCAATTACAAAGAAGAGCGGAATTGTGACAAGGACCGAGAGATAAGGATCGATTCCGAAAATGGTTAGCAACCAGTAAGAAGTATACATACCTAACATCAAGAGAGCTCCATGGGCGAAATTGATCACCTTCATTACCCCAAAGATCAAAGTGAGACCCAAAGCAATAAATGAATAGATTCCACCCATTAGAATGCCACCGATGAAGATTTGTATGATAAAGGACGGAGTAATCATAGCCCTCCTTCTATGCCTTCGGCAAAAAAAATATCTGAAAACTGGTAATATTTAGCTTTATATGCAAATCATGGAATCAAACAGATTCCCATCCATCAAACATAAAGATATCCTCAAAGGTTATCGGAAAATAGTACCGAAAAATCTTGAATTTCATTTTCGTAATCCTTTTTACAGGGAAGGACCTAAGCAGTCTTCTTCTAAGAATATACGCTATGCTCCCTGCGCCATGCTCTATGCGATTTTGAGAAAGGTGTTATTTTTCTCCGAGAAATTTACCAATTGTAAAGAACAAAGATTTGAGCCCTATCTTTTTGAAATGTGATATTGCAAGACTTGACCCTGAATTCTACAGAGTCTTCACCCTGAGCCTGCCTGGTCAATTGATCTACAATACCCTTGCCTCACGTCTGAACTTTGACGCATGCAAGTGACACGCGCCCACGGCACCCAGCTGTCAACCATCCTAGGAAGTCTGGACCCGGCTCATCCCGAAGTCATTACCACAGAGGAGGCATATTTTCTGGATATGGTTTCTCTGGTCCCAGGTAATTAATTCCTTCAAGATATGCCTCACTCTCTTTTTGCACCCTGCCCATTAGCTCCTTCACATCGAATGTTTTGATCTCACCTCCTTCCATAACCACCTTCCCGTTGATAATAGTGGTATCTATGCTATCACCGGTGGCGCTTAAGACCAAATTCTCAATGAGGTTAAACTTATGCCACGGTACCCACTCAGGTCTATTGAGGTCGAACAGGATCAGGTCGGCCTTCTTCCCGGCCTCCAAGGACCCAATCTCTTTTTCCAAAAGCAAGGCCTTGGCTCCATTTAGGGTAGCCATTTCAACCACAGTCTGCGGTGGCCACAGATTGCAATCAAACTTGGCCTCTTTGTGTACCAGAAATGTTGAATTCATTACTCGCACCATATCCTTATGGTTGCAGCAAGATACTGAGTCGGTTCCGAGAGCTACATTAATACCCATGTCCAGCATGCCAGGGAAGTTAGCAAACAGGGCAGCTCCGTATCCCAGACCCATGCTGGTGAATATGCAGTGCGCCAGGCTA
>Ga0315277_10006468_pt1 | contig 15326 bp, 15 predicted proteins | sample YL17G05_15_MG_FD_203695 | JGI IMG/M metagenome (GOLD analysis project Ga0315277, IMG submission 203695) | Sediment microbial communities from Yellowstone Lake, YNP, Wyoming, USA - YL17G05_15 | ecosystem: Environmental > Aquatic > Freshwater > Lake > Sediment | place: USA: Wyoming | collected...
GCCGTGCTCTACGTGACCGTGATGAGGAAGGATCCATTGTTCTATTTCAGAAGGTGCATTGCTTTCTCGCTTTTCACGATAACCACCTGGGTCTTGGTCTTCATCCTATCCTCAGTTCTCGCGCTTGCGGTGCCGGGATTCGTTTTTCCAGATTTTGCCGTCATCGTGGGACTGTTTGCGGTCATGCCACTGCGATCAATACCCGTCTTTTCCATGTCAAAGACTAACTTCGCTGAAAGAACGCTCTTTACGTTGCTGGAACCGAGTTTAACAGCATTCCTAGTTGTCCTGTTCTTCAACGCCCCTTTTGGCAGAATCATGGTCGCATGGGTTTTATCGTCGGTTCTGGGGTTAACGCTGGCCTTTGCACTGATCTCTGTTATCGAAGTGCAGGGACGCAAGGTAATCGGGTTTTCACCCATACGTATGTTCAGAGCTTTCCTCACGGATTGGCTGGAGGCGAAAAACGGAGATCTTGAATCTTACCTGAACGAGCTGGGAGTTGAAACCGAGATTGACGTGGCGGCGTTCTCATTCCGGCGGATTTCGGATCGCAATGTAAAGGCCGTAATGCTGGTTTCCAATTTGCATCCAGGTCCATTTCTAAACATTGGAAGTAGTGTGCTCCCCTTTCTGTTCCACGCTATTGTAGAAAGGAAACTTGCCGCTGTCGGCGTGGTTCCGCATGGTGTATCTGGGCATGAGTTTAACCTAGTTTCACAGGAGCAGAATGCCCGTGTTATTGCTTGGGTACTAGCGAAACTGGACAGTTGCGATTACATTGGCAAAGCGACTCCTGTGAGAAGGGCAGTGAATGAGATCGCGACGGCAACGAGTCAGGTCTTCGACGGTTGCGCCCTCGTAACAATGACCACATCGCCCTATGACATGGAGGATGTTCCATCGGAAGTTGCCAACAGGTTGACCGGATTCACCCAAGGGAAGTTTCAGCATGTTGCCTTCATTGACGCGCACAATTGTCTGACGGGTCCGACAACAATGAGCGCAGACAAGGTCGGAGCACTGGAAGATGCAGCGCTGTCTACTCTAGGAGCGGCATCTCAGGACGAAGGAGGCCCGTTAAAGGTCGGTGTAGCTCGAATAGTGCCCCGCGAATTCACGCTGAAGGACGGCTTCGGTCCCGGTGGAATAGCAGTAATCGCAGTGGAAGTGAATGGTCACCGTTTTGCGTATATCACCATCGACGGAAACAACATGGTAAAGGGTTTGAGGGAAGACATTCTGGAGGCCGCGAGGCAAGTCGGGTACGAAGACGCGGAAGTCATGACCACCGATACACATATGGTCAATGGAATCGTTTCAGCCCCTCTAGGTTATCACTTGATCGGGGAAGTTGTTCCCAAAGACATGCTGCTCAAGGAGATAGCTGACGTTTGCCGCCGGGCATTGGCGGATCTGGAACCCGGCGAGGTGGGCGTGGTGTCTGGACAAATACCGGTGACCACGCTTGGATCGAAATCTCTTAGGCGCGTTATGAAACTTGTTTATCGGAACTCGAAGTTAACAGCGCTTACGTTGTTTCCGATGGTCGTTTTGTTCGCCGCGCTTTCAATCATATTCTTGGTGTGAGCTATTGATACCCAGTGTTCCTCGCGACTCACATTACATGCAGCTACCACGTGAGGTCCTGATAGGAAAGAACGTTGCTCCCTCTGTGGGTGAGACACTCATCCGTCTCGGTTTCAGCGGCCCAGCTTTGGTCGTAACAGGTCGTACTGTTATATCGATTGCAGGCGACACTGTGATCGATTCGCTCAAGCAGGCGGGCTTCAAATCATCAACGATTACCGTGGACAGCGCCACAACGGAAGAGGTATCGAGGGTAGAGAGTGAAATTGGTCAGATCAAACCTGATATCGTCGTTGGACTAGGCGGTGGCAAGGATATTGATGTCGCAAAACTGAGTAGCATGAAGAGTGGGACACGATTTCTCAGCGTGCCAACAGCTGCCTCACACGACGGCATCGTAAGCCCCTTGGTCTCCATGAAAGGCCTCGACAGGCCGTACTCATATGTTGCTCATTCCCCAATCGCAATCGTCGCGGACACATCCATCATTGCCAAATCACCCTTCCGGCTGATCGCGAGTGGTTGTGGTGACGTGGTTGCAAAGTACACGGCTGTTCGAGATTGGAAGTTGGCGCACAGGATCAAGAACGAGTACTACGGTGATTACGCGGCTGAACTTGCGTTGATGAGCGCGCGTTTGGTGATGAAGAACGCGAACGACATCAGGCGAATGTCCGATTCGGGTGTGAGGACTCTCGTGGAGGCTCTGATCAGTTGTGGTGTTGCCATGAGCATAGCCGGTACAAGTCGCCCCTGTAGCGGTGCGGAGCATTTGTTTAGCCACGCTCTTACCATGATAGCGCCGAAACCGGCTCTGCACGGTGAGCAGTGTGGTGTCGGGACCATAATGTGCGCTTATCTTCATGGGGCAAACTGGCAACTGATTAAAGATGTTCTGCATCGGATCGGGGGACCCACGACAGCAAAGGAACTAGGCATCGATACGGCGTACATCATCGAAGCGCTGACCAAGGCACATTCAATTAGGCCTGAGCGTTACACGATTCTTGGTGAAAGTGGACTCACTAAGGAAGCCGCGCATCGAGTTGCTTCAATTACAGGCGTGATTGACTAAGAACGTTAGGAGCATTCCAGCACAACCCACCACGAGATCGAATCATATGTCGACCGAGATCGCCGAGAAGATACGAAAAGCAGCAGTCCTTAACGCCATCAAACATGATGGCAGGGCGGATTTGCAGTCTGTTCTAGGGAATCTGCTCGGCGACAACCCCGACCTCCGTCCCAAGGCCAAGGAACTCGTACCATTAATCCGACAGACAGTGCAGGAAGTCAACTCCATTCCTCAAGAGGAGCTAACCAAGACTGCGAAAGAGAAGTGGCCTGAGGAATTCGTGAAGCAGCATGTTGAAGAAGTTAGAAAACTGCCTCCCTTACCGAACGTAGAGAAATACTCGCTCATAGTAACGCGTATGGCCCCCAACCCAGATTTCGTTCTCCACTTGGGGAACGCGAGGGCAGCCATTCTCAGTCACGATTACGCGAGGATGTACAAAGGCAAGTTCATCGTCAGATTCGAGGATACGGATCCGAGGCTGAAGAAAGCGCAACTCGGATACTACGATATGATTCGCGAAGACCTCAGATGGCTGGGTTGCGAGTGGGATGAAGAGTACATCCAGAGTGATCGTCTTGAGATCTACTACGACGTGGGCAAGACTCTGCTCTCGAAGGGGGCTGCATACGTCTGCGAGTGTGAGCAGGAAAAGTTCAGGGAACTTGTAAACGTTTCAAAGGCCTGCCCTGATAGAGCAATTGGTACAGAGAAGCAGCTTGAACGCTGGAACAAAATGCTGGCGGGTGGCTACAAAGAGGGGCAGATTGTTTTTCGTGTCAAAACGGATTTGAATGATCCAAACCCGGCCGTTAGGGATTGGCCTGGCTTTCGAGTGATAGACACGGTACGGAATCCGCATCCGCGAGTCGGTTCAAAGTTCAAGGTCTGGCCGCTTTACAATATGGCTTCTGGAGTGGACGACCATGAGCTTGGCATTACTCATGTGATTAGAGGAAAAGAGCACTTGACCAACATGGCTCGCCAGATCTTCATGTACAATCACCTGGGATGGAAGTACCCTGATGCTGTTCACACGGGTCGGCTGAAGGTTCAGGGAATGAATCTTAGCAAGTCGAAGCTCATGAAGGGTCTCGAATCAGGAGAATACAAAGGCGTAGACGATCCGAGGCTGGGGACACTGGCGGCTCTACGCAGAAGAGGATACCTGCCCGAAACCATTCGCAAGGTGATCTGGGAAGTCGGCCCCAAGCCTGTGGATGTGACGATTAGCTGGGACAACATTAACTCACAGAATCGAAAACTAATCGATCCCACGTCCCACCGCTACTATTACGTCCCAGAGCCAATTGCCGCCAAGATCTCTAGCGTACCCAAAGAATTCGTTGTTCAAGCACCACTACACCCGGAACACCCAGAGATGGGAACAAGAGTTCTGACCGTTCAGCCCAAGAACGGCGTGGCTTCAGTCTTCTTGGCAGGCACAGACAAGCAGCTTCTGGAGCCTGCGAAGTATGCTCGGTTGATGGGGCTCTTTAACATCAAACCGTCGAAACTCTCTAACGGCGAACTCTCAGCAGAATTTCTTGGTGAAGCACTGGCAGAGGGAGAGCATGCGCCTATCCTTCAATGGGTTCCGCTTGATGAGAACATCGCTGTTGACGTCGTGATGCCGGACGCGATAATAAGAAGAGGGCTCGCCGAAAGGGGGTTAGCCAAGGAAAAAGTTGGGACGGTTGTTCAATTTGTCAGGTTTGGTTTCGGCAGAATCGACAGCGTATCCTCCGATCACATGACAGTGTACTTTGCACATCAATGAGGAGTTGGTAACGGAAGATGTCCCAGACGCGATCAGGACTTCAGAAGGACGAGTTGTGGAAGCTTCTCACAGAAACTGTACGCGCATTACCAATGTACAAGCATCATAAACATTTCGTGGAGGATGTGATGCTCAAGGAGAAACCCAACATCTCTTCCCAAGAACTCGCGGTCCAACTGGACATTACGTTGGGAGAGGCGGTTGTACTGCTTGATGAGTTAAGGGGAGAGGGAACAGGAGCCGTCGGGGCAAGCGATGCCTCGAAACGTCCGGGACGGACACTTCTAGATTTCGGTGGCTAGTTCTCCTTCGACTTTGACGCCTAGGCCTAGACTCCCCAGGATAGCTGCCGCTCTTTCTCCTTTGCCTTCTTTTCAAGCTCGTCGAGCATCGCATCGATCTCTTCGTTTCCTTTCTCCAGTTCTTCGATGGCTAGGAGGACTTCCTCTTCGGCTGCGTTGCGAAGCAGGAGGGCGTTCAGCATGCCTACTCTTACCATCGCCATGTAGGTTTGCGTTCGATACCGCGATTGCTGTGCTACCGTCTCAGATTTCGCTATCTGGAAGAGGTCGTCGAAGGCGGTGAGCCCTTTCTCAAGCATCTGACTGCGCTTCTGCTGCCTCTCTTGGTAGGACTTGGACCCCACCACTTCCTTTGATGCCTGGGCGTCTTTCTCCGCCTTCATCGGGACCTTGTCAACGCGGGCCATTGCCATGAGTTCCTTCAACTTCAATTGAACTTGTTCAAGTTTTGTAAACAAAATACGCGGATTGTTTACAGCGGCGAACTCTTCCAAGTATCTCCAAACGATTTCGCCTAGTAGCTGGCCTGGGGTTATGTGTTGAAGCTGTGCCGCTTTTCGGAAAGCTTCGCCTCGAGCTAAGGTGAGCCTAGTGCCGATTACGACGCCGTAACGCTTCTTCGCGTACGCGCTTTTGGTTCGTGCAGGCATTTACATCAGAGGGGCTGAGGGCACAGAACGCCTGATGAGTATTCGCGTCACTCTACGCATCTGAGAGGAAGGTGAAACTGAAGGCTATTTGAATAATAACAAAGTGGGTTCAACGAAGTTAGCGGCGGAGAGAATATTCTTCGCCATCAAGAAACCGGACGGTCCACTTCTGAACGGATACCGGATTTACCAGACCTACACGCGACCACACGCATGGGCTTGAACGGTAGGACACCAGCTGAAGCGGCTGGAATCGAAATCAAAGGAAAAGACAAGTGGCTGACAATAATCCAGAACGCAAGCACCAAGGATTAGATGAGCACTACAGACCTATGACGGATATGGTCGTCGTTCCTGTATTGGAGCACCAACGCTAATCAATACATTGTTTGCGCTAACTGCTTTTGTGAAGAAGCGCGTTTCCAACTGGTAGAAACTGATGAACTCATGGGGAATTGTGAAAGTAATATGTTCTTTGATCCTCGTTATCGGTATCTTTGCAGCAAACTTCGCAATTTTCTCCCACTCCGAAAGAGATTCGCCAGTAACACCTATCGTATTGTTATCGAGAGCATAAACGAAGGCTTGGTCTAGCCAAGTGGGGTTACTGGATTGCAAAAGCCCAATCGGCACACTTATCTTGGCCGTTGGCCGGTACTCGGCAGGAAAGACTTGACTTTGCTTTCTTCCATTTTGTTCACCAACAACGACAAACAATGTCTTTGCGTTGACCAGCCGACTTACAGCACCATCTACCTTCCCAAGACTCCAACGCGTTCTTCGCGAAAGCTGGTATAAGGAGAGGCCGGGCGATTTATTGACCAATCGCTCGATTCGCGCATTTGCCAGCTTGCTTTTTTTCATGTTTCTCATATCGCGATAAAGTTGGCGAACTCATCTAATTAAAGTTTTGGAATATTCCAAATGTTACCAATCAGAAGAATGAACATGCTATATAAGCCGTATCGCGGCCATATCGACATTCATGACTGGTTTTATACCGAGTGGTTTCCTAACCATCGAAATTTAGGAGCAAATAGAACTTGGCTAGAGAGCAAGGTCCGCAACAGTGTGCCTTGGGATCGCACTGGCAGTAAGGTAACGGTCCATTTCGTGGAGATGGAAACAAGTACCAAGAACGTGCAAGTGAATGTCTGGGGCCTCTTACAACGAATCAACGGCCGAACACTGCTATTCCTATGTCACGCTCATGCTGGCAGGTACGTAGAGGAATGGCCATATTGCAACCGATGTAACCCCTGAAGCGATTCAACGTTCTCCATGTCCCGAAAAGCAACACGGAAAACGGAGAAAGGCGTGTCCCATAGATGCAACAGAGCAAATGGTTGACAATTATTCAAAATGCAGCTAAGAAACGCAAAACGCTTTAGGCGCACTGCTAGTACCGTCCAAGAGTGATCCTAGTTTGAGTGAAGAGCTTGTTGATGCAATAATTGTAGCGCACAAGTTTGTTGGTCCCGACTTCGTTATAGTTCGACTAGAGGATGGAACTGAAATCAAGATTACCATCAATTGCCAAGTCGTAAAAGCAAAGGATGAAAAGAATCCTGACGGTACGCCAAAATATCATTTTAACATTAATGTCACTCCAACAGTCAAACCGCCAATTGGCAAGACGATCAAAGTTCCAAAATCCGCTTTTGGTCAACCACAGCCACCTCCAAAGCCGAAGGACAGTCGTCAGGTCGCTTAGGTTGGTTCTAGGTGGCATCTACTAGGGCTGTTGCATGCTCGCCCTATGTCCCGACATTAGACACCCGAAAACGTGTCCCGTCCCTTTGACAGAGCCTCCTCGGAGGCGGTGGTACCTCTCCGTCGGAACCGTTTTGGTGGTACCGATCGTCGGATACGATTATTGGGTTCTTGCGACAGGGTGTTCCCATTTCTTCACACAGTCTGGATGCTTTGCCGAATAGGAAAGCTAAGCTGTCTAAGCCTTCGATTTGTAAGTGGTATTTTGCGCTAATCTCCAAGAACCTCGCAGCGATTACCGCAAGAGTATCCATCAGTTGCACATTCATGCGATGCAATTCGATAGTTTCGTCCATCAATGTCTTCATGCGACCACCCCCCTTTTGATTAGATTATTCCAAATTGTGTTTGCAGCTTCCGTGAAACGATCTGTTTCATTCTCCTTCTTCTTGAGGGCTTCTTGAATCTTCGCCATCAGAGTAGCATACGACTTTAGCTCTCCTTTGAGGACTTCTAACGCGTTTGCTTTCGCTGCAATGGCTTCAACAGTCTTGGCGAGGCTTCCTACCAAAATTGCGAGAAACGAGGTATCTAACGCACTACCTATGCTCATTCTGAACATGAGAATGTCAGTGTGGAAAAGTTGAGCTATGATGTCATCGGTTGTCGAAGCTCCGTCTTTGGGTACAAGCGCTTCATATCTCTTAGCATACGATTCAAATTCTGCAACACGTTTCTCATAGTTAGTTATGCGTCTGTCACACCGTTCTCCGAGTTTGATCATATACTCCTGTACGACTTGCGTGAGGGTCTCTTTTGCTTCGCCTTTCTCTAACGCTTTTGTTTCGATTTCTCCTTGCTCAGACTGGTTATCCATTCTGTAACCGCCTCCTCAACCGTCTTGTCAGGGGAGTGAACAAAGGCATCTGCAAGGGCTTCGATTATGTCGTTCTTCTTGCGTCCTCCATAATCCTCTATGACCTTGATGCTGAATTTCTTCCAGAGTTCATCATCTAGGTCAATAGTTGTCTTTACCATCTGATCACCACTTGAGCCATGCACGTTCTTACTTATAGCCGTATGCCCTTCTCTGTGGGTTAGTGGCTAGACGGTAACCTTTAAGTAAGGCTTATGCCCTTATTGCCGTATCGAAGGGAATAAGGGGTTGAATGGAAGGGAAGAAAGAGGCAAGCTGATTGCTCAGCAGCCACATGCAATAATGCGAATGTCTGACAAGTTCTACAAAGTCAACTCGCAATCTGGAAATGGGATGTACCGTGTCACAAGAACTAAGGCATTCGCAATCGGTTGGATATGTGACTGCCCCGACTTCACACATCGAGAGGTCAAATGCAAACACATCTGGGCAGTTCAGTTCAGCCTCAAACTGAGAGAGGCCGTACAGCCGCGAGTTATCGAGCCGATAGGAAATGTTCAGGCTTGCATTTTCTGTCGTTCTGATCAGATCGTAAGGGATGGGCTAAGGCATAACAGCTATGGCGATATTCAGAAATGGAACTGCAAAGTCTGTGATCGATACTTCACGGTCAATATTGGTTTCGAGCGCATGAAGCACAACCCGCAAGCTGTCACAACCGCTATGCAACTCTACTTCTCAGGCGAATCGCTAAGGAACACTGCGAAGTCGCTCAAGCTAATCGGTGTTGAAGTAACCCACAAAACGGTTCTGAAGTGGATTCAGAAATACACCGCTCTAATGGGCAAATACCTAGACAAGATCACACCACAAGTCAGCGATACTTGGCGAGCCGATGAGTTATTCCTCAAGGTCAAAGGCAATACGAAATATCTCTATGCGCTCATGGATGATGAAACTCGATTCTGGATAGCGAAAGAAGTAGCTGACACCAAGTACACAGCCGACATAACGCCAATGCTCAGAGACGGTAAGAAGTTCGCGGGCAAAGCACCAAGCACACTGATTACGGACGGTGCTTTCAACTTTGATTCGGCCTTTCGGAAGGCGTTTTGGAGAGAGAACAAAGCACTAGCAATTCAACATGTCAGACACGTTCGCATGTCAGGAGATCAGAACAACAATCGCATGGAACGATTCAACGGAGAAATCCGCGACCGAGAAAAGGTCATGCGATCGCTAAAGAAAGATGACTCAGCAATTCTCGACGGTTACAAAATCTTTCACAACTATGTTAGACCACACATGGCACTAGACGGTCAGACACCCGCAGAGAAAGCGGGCATACAGGTCAAAGGAGAAAACAAGTGGTTGACATTGATACAAAACGGCAAGGCTAACGCTTCTTAGACTCCTGTTTGTACATTCTCCAAAATCCACACAATGAGTATCCGAGACTAACGGTGAGTAGACCAATAACGATGAGAAACAGGCTAAAGACTTCTGCACCGAGCCGAATGGCGTAGATGACATAGGCGATCGCTGAAAAGAGAATAATGCTCGCGGCAACATACGAACAGTCGGCCAATGCGTACTCCCAGTAGTACACCGCGTTTCTTGCGACCTCAGAAACAAGGAAGTACAATGCTAAGGAGATGAGCAACAGCTTGACGACAAGTAAGTCTTGCAAGAACGGTTCTCGATACTGGCTAAGGAGAAACGCGATTGTTATGATTGAAAAGCCAGATAGCACTAACCCGTTTCTTCCTAGCTCCCTTGCCACCACTTTGCCCTCTTTTAACTCCAAGTTACGAAAGGTCACTTTGCCCATTTCCTATCACAACATCTAATACGACTTGAACGAAAGATAAGAGACATGCCTTTTTCGCATGAAAAGGAAACAGTTCGACTTACAAAGTGCCCCAAAGGACACGAATATGATTCAACCATCTACGATTCTTGTCCGTACTGCTAGGAGATAAGCCGAAAATGCCTTTGCATCAAATCAGAAGGCTACGGGTGAGAAAGTGCCCGAAAGGGCATGAATATGACGCCACGGTTCACGATTCATGCCCGTACTGCTGAAGCGCACCACCTATCCGACGTTCGGTACCACTCTTTCGGCTCCGACGGGGAGGTACCAACGCCTCCTCGGAAATTTTATATAGCGGAATTTTTACCTGAAGTAACAATTCGGTGAATTGAATTGTCTGCACAAGGTGTACAGGTTATCATACTCAAAGAAGGAACTCAGCGAACCACTGGCAAGGACGCGCAGCGAAACAACATACTCGCAGCGAAAGTCGTCGCTCAAACCGTCAGAACAACTCTAGGTCCTCGTGGAATGGACAAGATGCTCGTCAGCACCATCGGCGATGTCATCATCACAAATGACGGCGCAACTATCATGAAAGAACTTGACGTCCAACACCCGGCCGCAAAAATGCTTGTGGAAGTCGCTAAGACTCAAGACAACGAGGTTGGAGACGGAACCACCACTGTCGTAGTCTTGACTGGGGAATTGCTCGAGAAGGCCGAAAAACTGCTTGACAAGGAAATACACCCCACCGTTTTGGTCGAGGGCTACAAGAAGGCTGCTGAAAAAGCTAGAGAAATCCTTGAGGCGCTAGCCGAGACAATCGATCCCAACGACGTAGAGTCGCTGCGGAAGATTGCCATGACCGCTATGGGCACCAAGGGCGTTACCGGAGCTAAGGACTACCTAGCCAAGATCGCCGTGGACGCGGCACTCCAAGTCAAAGAGCTCCGCGATGGGAAGACGAAGGTCGACGTTGACCTTGTCAAAGTGCTCAAGAAACACGGAAAGAGCCTTCAGGAAACGGAACTTGTCAGAGGAATCGTCATCGACAAAGAAATCGCCCATCCACAGATGTCAAAAAGGATCGCAACCGCAAAGATCGCATTACTCAACGCGAAACTAGAGATAGAGAAAACTGAATTCGACGCCAAGATCAACATCGACAACCCTGACCAAATGAAGCTCTTCCTCGACGAAGAGGAACGCATGCTCAAGGAGATGGTTGACGATGTGGCCAAGAGCGGGGCCAACTTTGTTTTCTGCGAAAAATCCATCGACGACGTAGCCTTACACTTCCTATCGAAGAAGGGCGTTGCTGCCGTGAAGAACGTGAGCAGCGGTGACATGGAGAAGCTGGCCAAAGCCACTGGAGGCAAGATAGTAGCTAGCCTGAAAGACCTTACATTATCCTCACTCGGTGATGCAAAGCTGATCGAGGAGAGCAAGATCGGAGACGACAAACTCGTCTATGTCAGAGACGCCAAAAACCCCATGGCCGTGACCGTGGTGCTTCGTGGTGGAACGGAGCACGTTGTCGACGAAGCCGAACGCTCATTACACGACGCCCTCTGCGTAGTGCGAGACGCAATCGAAGACGCGAAAATTGTTGCTGGCGGGGGCGCACCCGAAGCCGAGACCTCCAAGCAACTACGAGAATACGCAGTCAAGATAGGCGGGCGCGAACAGCTGGCCATCGAGGCTTTCGCGGACGCGATGGAAAGTATCCCATTGGCACTGGCGGAGAACGCTGGGCTAGACCCAATTGACGTAATGGTAGACCTCCGTTCCAAACATGAGGATCCAAACAACAAATGGTACGGGGTCGACGTCTTCTCCGGCAAAGTCAGAGACACACGCATCCTCAACGTGCTAGAACCACTCCGCGTCAAACTGCAGGTTGTTAAGTCGGCGACCGAAGCTGCCTCAATGATCCTACGCATTGACGATGTCATCGCCTCGAAGGGAGGCAAGGGTGGTGGTATGCCACCAGGCGGTCCGCCGGGCGGGGGAATGCCGGGCGGAATGCCAGGCGCGGAAGACTACTAAACCAACCAAACTCTTTCCCATTTTTCATTCCTTTTTTCATTTAACCTAAGTAGCCGAGTTCCTATTCTGTCGAGTCGACCAGAGTGAATAGGAGCTTGCACTCCGAGCCAGTAGTGATTATTGCTTCGTCAGAATTCACACTGAAAAGTGCACCAGTCAGGAGGACATTGGAACAACGGCTCCTAGACGACATAAGAACCGCCCTAACAAGGGCTGGCATTGAGAATCTAAGACCAGAAAAGCACGCAGGCAGAATAGTCATCCGAGGAGCACAAGACGCCGAAACCGTAACCCAAGCTTGTTCCAAGATTTTCGGTGTTGCCTACGCCGCTCACGGACTATTGGTCTCATCCTCAATGGATGACATAGTTCAAGCCGCTGTCAATATCGCCTCTGAACGGCTAGAGAATGATCAAACATTCGCAATCCGCGCACACCGCTCAGGCCCCACCTCAATCTCACGGCGCGAGGTCGAGATACGTGGAGGTTCAGAGGTTCTCGCCAAGCTGAAACAGAGAAGGGTCGAAGTTCGTCTGAATCGACCCGATGTTACGATTTTCGTCGACCTTGCGGATGACCGTGCATACGTCTACTCTGTGAAGGTCCCAGGACCTGGAGGTTTGCCGCTGTCCTCACAATGGAAGATGCTTGCGGTGCTAGATTCAGGACCACTTTCCATTCTGGCCGCGTATTCGATGATGCGAAGAGGCTGCATGGTGGAACTCTTCATTCCCATATCCAAACAGATCGAAATCTTTGCTCCTGATTTCCAATTCGATCTTGCGCGCAGACTACGCCGGTTCGTGACACGAAACGACTATAGAGCATACGCCTTTGAACTGGACGAGCTTCATCACTTAGGGGTCGAGGGCGAAATTATCGAAGCTGACATGAAGCACTACGTGAGAAATGCAGCTTTGGGCTTCGCTCGACAGAAAAGGTTCAAGGGCATTATCTTAGCCGATCTGACCGGCAGCCTGAGCAAGATTCAGGGCGAATTCGAAGGCGCTACCGTTCCTCCGGTTCCTTTCTATCCACTCATCGGGCTGGACAAAGAGGATTTGGTCCAGCTCTCAGTAGAAGTCGGAGTCACATTGGAAGGACTCGGCTGGGCGAGCGGAGAGACGATTCAGAATGTGGCTCGGGAGACGCAGGGTCTTCTCCGAAAGGATCCAACCGAATTTGTAAAGCCAGTATTGCTCTAACCTAAGTTGCCTATTGAACTGAAGAGCACGCAACACAGTTGCGGATATGCTCAGGGATTTGGCTTGCGGGTTCGCGCCCGGGTAATCAACTAGGAGCCAAACTAGTAATCCCATCACAAGCGGTCTCTACGGCGCGCATGGAGGCAGCCTCTTCTTGAATTCTCGCGCAGTGCTTTCGGTATTCGTCGCCTTGAAGGATCTGATTGACCGCTGCCTTCAGCGTTCTTCTGTCAAGTCTAGCTTGGTCGATGATTTCGGCAACATGCAATGCTTTGGCGCGGCGGGCATTGCCATATTGCTCAGTGTGGTCAGGTATTGGGATCAGGAGCATGGGCTTGCCGTGAACTAACGATTTCATGATCGTCCCATGCCCGGCTCGGGAGATCACAATTTCACATGCCCTAATGACCGAGTCTTGATCTTCAATCCAATCGTAGACCTTCATGCCGTGCAATGAGCGTGGTTTTCGGCTGCCGTTTGGTTCTCCACGCGAGATCACGACCTCGTAATGCTTGGAGACATCTCTCAGGCAATCAGTTAGCTTTCGAGACAGGATTCGACGTTCAACCTTAGGACCGCTTACAGCCGCATACACCAAGGGCCTACTGACTGAAGAAACCTCGCCACGGTTGGAAGCTGCTTTCTGTTGGTTCTTCTCGACGATCGGGCCAATCAGCTTCACTTTGCCATTATAGCGCCTAGGGATTGCGAGGTTACCAGCGGATATCGTGAAGGGGGACGGCAAGTCTGGAACAAGGATAGTCTGGCTGCGGATCCAGACAAGTTGCAGCGCTGTCCGAATGAAGAGCCATCCAATATTCGCAATGAAGAAGAAAAAGCGATCCTGAAGCGAGAGCCGTCTACCTGCGGGGCGTCTGACTATCTCGACCCGGAACTGGTTCAGCATAAGGACCACAGGAATTCTCAACAGCCTAGCTGCCACAAGTGACGAAGCGCGTGAGTCCGAGAAGACCACATCAGGTTTGAATTGTTTCATGAATCGTATTTCATGCGTCACTTGACGGAGAAATCTCCTAACTCCAAGCGAGAAACCGCTACTTGCCGCGGTCAACTTGAAGTCTATTGCGCCATCGGTTGTGAGTCTGAAGTAGATTGGGACGGCTTCGTATGTAGGCAGATGGTTGCGTTTAGCGTATTCGAGGCCGTCAAGATAGGTTGAGAAGACGGTTTCAACGCCGCGGGCATTCAATTCCCTTGCAATTGGGACGGCTCTGGTTATGTGTCCCAGCCCTATCCCGCATGGGGCCATGTAGACTCGCACGATTAGCTTTCACCAATCGCTTTTCTTCTGACTACGCCGGCGGGTTCAACTTCCTCGAAGATCTCTCCCTCAAAAACACTGACCTTGGTACCGGCAAGCAGCCATGAATCTGGTGGCAGTCCAGCTTTCAAACAGCAGTTCGTCAAGAATTCGGATGCGTCCCAACTCCATTCCGTGGCCACCTGAGGAAGGAGTAGACCGGAATTGCCGCCCCGCTCAACTATCAGACCATGCCGACCAACTTCAACTAGCGCAGGCAGCGCCTTTTGGTCCCGTGTCTCTATGAGGTGCGGCGGCGTGAGAACAGTAAGCTCAACGACTATGTTACTGCCGAATTCATCTTTCGAAATTGGCGGAAATCGCGGATCCTCAGTCGCCGCGTAAATCGCAGCCTTGATCGTGGCTGTTACAAGTTCCTCTTCGGGGTAGGGAAACCCAATGCAACCCCGAAGCTCGTGACCTGGCTTTACTGCGTTAAGAGTAACGAACACGCCCGATTTCATTCGCAGCCTATCAGGAGTGTCCTGAGGCGCGCTGATGATTTCATTCGTTTCTAGATACTTGTTCACGGCTCGCCGTGCCAATTGGACTAGCGCTTTGCCCTGTTCCAGGCTCAAGCGCTCGTCTTGTTCTTGCGATGGGTTTTGTCTGTTTTTTGTTTTCAAGGATTTTCTTCGCACTCGCAAGGGTTTGCTCTATTCTTTTCCAGTGGCTTCCCTGCCAGTAAACTTTCGCGCACTTGGGATTTGTGCAGACCCAGAAAGTTTGGTACACCTTAAACGTTGCTGGGGGCACCACGCTCTCCACATCTCCCTTCGATGCCTCCCTAAGTTGCCAGCCACATACTGGACATCTGGAAATTGTCGTGTCGATGCTGAGTTTGAGCTCGTAGCGCTCCGCAAGGGAAGCTAGACGTTCAGTCTCTGTTCGGCCTTCAACTAGGAATGATTCGATCCCTCGCGCCACTGCCGTGCGGTACAGTTCAGC
>Ga0315277_10006470_pt1 | contig 15324 bp, 16 predicted proteins | sample YL17G05_15_MG_FD_203695 | JGI IMG/M metagenome (GOLD analysis project Ga0315277, IMG submission 203695) | Sediment microbial communities from Yellowstone Lake, YNP, Wyoming, USA - YL17G05_15 | ecosystem: Environmental > Aquatic > Freshwater > Lake > Sediment | place: USA: Wyoming | collected...
CTTCCTTTATCTTGAAATCATCGCCAACAACCTGTTATTGCAAATTGCAATACTCCCGATTTTTTCATCGCTTTTCATATCCCACTTGAAATCAGCGAATTATGGAATGCCCTTACCTTTCATGGTCATCTTTTCAGCATCTCCCCTATCACCTCTTAACAGGCATAGGTTTTGCAGTAGAGTAATTTTGGAAAATGGCAGAGGTCGTTAAAAGCTTTACGAAGGCTACGCCGGACGTAGTCCCCGTAGGGAGGAGATATGGAATGCTTCTTTTACGGAACGATAAGAGAACAAGAGGTAAAAGAAAGATTCAATGGAGTGCTGTCCTTCGCCATACCTGATCTGGGATTCATCTTCCGGGCACAGTTCAAAGGCACTCCGGCTGAATGCGAATATGCCAGCCTTTTAGCCCTTCTGGAATTTATCGAGCAGAACCCGAACCTGTTTAAGAGCAAAAGGATTGAGATTTACGGTGACAGTTTCACCGTGGTCCATCAGGTCAATATGCAGATGCATTGTACCAAAGACTTAGAGCCTTATCGCAATATGGCCTTAGGGTATAAAAAGAAGATCTCCTACGTGCTGAACTGGATACCCAAAAATGACAATCCGGCTTTGATTTAAAAAAAGATAGGGGTTAGGGTGAGGAAGTGTAACGTCAGGGTTTATCCCTGGCGTTTTTTTTGTAGGGGCGACCCCCTGGGGGCTGTTGCTTAACTCATAGAAATGGTAAATTGAGTCAGGAGTCGTTGACGTAGGGACAGCCCTTGTGGCTGTCCGCATTAGAGTTAGGACAGGGACAAGCCCTGTCCCTACAGAAAGATTCTCCTTTATTCGTGATCCGACATCCGTCATCGGTCATTATTTTCTTATTTGTCATCTTACATCCCTACGGGTCGTAAGGCATTTATCGACTGTTATTTGTCATTGTTTTAAAGAGTAAAATATTGACAGACTAAGTCTATTTTGCTAACTTGGAAAATGTGAAATATACTGAATTCATAACCCAGATCGAAAAAGGAAAGATAGTTTTACTTTATCACTTTTCCGGCGAAGAGGATTTTCTCAAACGAGAAGCTACTGAGAAACTGATCCAACTTCTGATAGAGCCATCCCTGAAAAGCTTCAATTTAGATTTCCTCCAGGCAAGAGGAGTCAAGGCAGAGGAGATTATAAACCTGTGTGCCACCTTTCCCTTTGGCTCCAAAAAAAGAATGGTGGTAGTTTACGAGAGCCAGAAACTCCACCCTGCTCAGAAGGATGAGCTTTTAAAATACCTTCCCCATATTCCCCAGACAACCTGCCTGGTCTTATTTTCGAATACAGTTGACCATCGTCTGAAATTTTATCAGAGTTTAAAGAAGCTCGCAGCCGAAGTTGAATTTTCTGCACTCGGCCCGGAGGAAATATCAGACTGGATCAAGGAAAGGGTCAAAACCTATGGCAAAAAAATAACCTCAGATGGGATTAATTTCCTGCAGGAAGCAGTGGGAAATACCCTGTATGAGCTGTCAAATGAGCTGGAGAAGTTATCTCTTTATGTTAAAGAACGGGAGCTGATCAATTTAAAAGATACCGAGGCAGTAGTCGGTTATACCAAAGCTGAGAACATATCTCAGTTAGCCCAAGCAATTGTCGAGAAAAACCTCAGCCAGGCTTTAAAGATCCTGAAAGACCTTTCCCTTTCCAAAGAAAGAGAATCCAGCATAAACTACAAGCTGGGGGACCATTTTCTGAAACTGTATCAGGTGAAAGCCTCCAAAGACCAAAATATATATAATCTGGCTCATGCCTTAAGGACTTACTCTGGCTTTATTCTCGAATACCAGGACCAGGCAAAGAATTTTAGCCTGGAACAGTTGGAAAAAGGGCTGGCACTCCTTTACCAGGCAGATTCAGACCTGAAATCAGGCAAGATGCCGGAAAAGTTTTTGCTTGAGCTTCTGGTCTATGAGCTCTGTCGTTTATAAGGTTTAGGAAACTCACTTTTAAGCAGCAAATTGAATTTGGAAAAACAGGGGAATATTATTTATTCTGATTTGTATTAATAATGATGGAAGTCCGGATGGTGGAGAAAAGATTCAAAACCGGAACTGAGGAGCCTGAGGGCAAGCTCATTGCCAGGGTGAAAAAGGGGGATATCTATTCCTTTGAAAGGCTGGTAGAGAAATACCAGAAGAAGATATATTATCTGGCTTTGAGGATGACCAGATCGCATGAGGCAGCAGATGATCTGGCTCAGGAATCTTTCATCAAGGCATTTTATTCCCTTAAATCTTTTAAAGAAGGTTACAGCTTCTGTGCCTGGGTTTATAAGATCTGTATGAACCTGACCATAAATTACCTTAAAAGACAGAAATTTACCATCTCAGAAAGCCAGCTACCCCAGGGCTCCCTTGAGCTTGTGGAGGATATTGGGAAAGCTGATGTCTCAGAGCAGTTAATCAGGGATGAATTGACCAGAAAAATAGAAAGCGAGATAGATCACCTGCCAGATGAATTCAGGGCGGTCTTTATTCTCAAGACGTATGAGGAATTAAGTTATGAGGAAATTGCTAATACTCTGAAGATCTCCAAAGGGACCGTGATGTCCCGGCTCTTCCGGGCAAGAGCGAGACTACAGAAGAGTTTAAAAGGTTATCTATGAAAGAAGGTGGGAAAATTGAAGTGTGAGGATTTTGACAAACTGGTTCATCTTTATTTTGACGGTGAATTAGATGCGGGAAAATCAAAAGAGATAGAGGAGCATCTTTTGACCTGTCAAAACTGTGCGGCAAAACTGCAGGAGCTTAAAAAGCTTGAAGAAGGTGCTAAGAGTATAAGAATGCCAGAGCTTTCCCCTGATTACTGGAAAACCTTTGCTGAAAGGGTAAGGAATGAGATTATCCTCAGAAGGAGAAAATCTATCTGGGCAAGGCTCAAATCCGGCTGGGAGTCTTTTTTCTTTTACTCGCCCGTCAAATTGAGAATCACCGCCGGGATTGCCTCAGTCCTTTTGGTTTTTATTGTAGGCAAGCTCTACTGGGATTACAAAGGAAAAGAGCTGGAGAGAATCAGGTCTGAAAGGATGGAGAAGGTTTTAAGTCCACAGGTTCAGAAAAAAACTGAAATCTTAGCACCTGCAATCAACGAATCCCTTCAGGAAGGAGAGCAAGCTAAAGAGCTTACCCTGTCAAAGCCTCAAATTCTTCAAACTAAAGAAAAAGTAAGTAAAGTTCTTGCTCCGCAGGAATCTATCTCCAGCTTTTCTGAAGCAAAAACTCAGGGGATTCTAAGAACGCAGGTCGGGTTTGTCACTAAAGAGACCCCTGCAGATAGTCTGCATATCAAAGGTGGTCGTGCTGGCGAAGTATCCAGGATGGCTTTATCACCGGAATCTTCATCAGTTGTGACTACAAAGCCCAAGACCTTACCCGAAACCACCCTTTACGTTCAGAAATCACCAGAAGAAAAACACACTGGCGCGGCAACTACGCTTCGAGCCACTACGGCAGCGAAAAAGGACGAGGGATTATACCCAGCCGAAAGCATAAGATATTATAAGGTCGATACGAAGTGGGTGCAGGTATTAACTGAAAAAGATACACTGGTGGAAGCAGATACATTAAAAAAGGTAATTTCTTCCTGGAAAGAATATTTTGAAAAGAAGCCGGCATCAGAATGGGCTCCTGAAGGTTTTTCGCAGGTCAAAATTGCTTATGAGCTTCTTTTCCTGAAGACAAGCGATGAGTCCTTACGTCAGGCAGGGGTAAAACTACTAAATCAATATAAGGATTCGGTAACTGACCAGAAGACGAAGGATGGGCTGAGTAAAAAAATCTTCGAATTAGAGGTTTTGAAGAAAAAATAAAATTTTCGGGAATAATTCTCTCCTTGATTTGTAGAGAAATTAGAAAACCTTTAACCAGGAGGGAATTATGAAGAAATTAAGTTTTGCCTTAGGTCTCTTCCTCATCCTCTATTCCAAGACCTTAGCGGATGGGTTCATCGTCCCGGTTCCCCGCCATCCAGATGAGCCGCTTCCGCCCTACCTTTCGATCAAATATCATCATGTCCAAATCAAGATTGATAACCAGGTGGCTCAGACTACAGTTGATCAGGTTTTTAGAAATGATTATCCTCGTGATCTTGAAGGGACTTATATCTTTCCTCTGCCTGAGGATGCCTCTATTTCTAAATTTTCAATGTTCGTGGGTGGTGAAGAGCTAAAAGGTGAGATTCTGGACAGGAATAGAGCCAGAGCAATCTACGAGGAGATAGTTCGCCGGAGAAAAGACCCGGCCCTCTTAGAATATTATAATCAGGGGATGTTCAGGGCACGGGTTTATCCCATACCTGCACACGGCGAGACCAGGATAAAATTGGGATATTCTCAGGTCTTGAAATCTGAGAACAACCTCTACGAATACAAGTATTCTCTTTCCACTGAGAAATTCTCTCAGACTCCATTGGAAAACGTAAGAATCGAACTGGTCATCAACTCAGATATTCCGATTAAAAATATCTATTCTCCTACTCAGGATATAAAGATTGAAAGGGAGACTGACCATAGAATAAGGGTCTCCTATTTTGAGGAGAACGCAAGACCGAATAAGGATTTTGTCCTCTATTACTCGCTGTCAGATAAGGAAGTGGGCTTCAATCTCTTGAGTTATCAGGATAAAAAAGAAGGAAACTTCTTTATGGCTCTATTTTCTCCCAAAATCCAGAGACCTGCCAGGTTCATCAGAAAAAGAGTGGTCTTTATTCTGGATACTTCAGGCAGTATGCAGAGCAAGAAGATAGAACAAGCTAAAAATGCCTTGATCTTCTGCCTGAACGTTTTGAATCCAGGGGACAGCTTTAATCTGATCGATTTCGATGACCAGATCAAGCCTTTCAGTGAAAGACTTCTCCCTGCATCGGGGGAAAATATTAATTCCGGAATAAAATTCGTTCAGAATTGCGAAGCAGATGGAGGAACAGACATTAATTCCGCCCTTTTAGAGGGTCTGAAAAACTTAAACCCTGAAGACAAAACTTCATATATCGTATTTCTGACTGATGGCTTGCCAACTGTTGGATTAACAGACATCAAGAGGATACTGGAGAATGTGAAAGAGAAAAATATCTCCAACAGAATTTTTGTCTTCGGAGTGGGCTTCGATGTGAACACTCATTTTCTGGACAGACTGGCTCAGGAAAATCATGCTACTTCCGATTATGTGACTCCGGATGAGGACATTGAAGTCAAAGTATCCAATTTCTTTAAGAAGATCTCTAATCCGATATTATCTGACTTAAGCCTGAAGTTCCCAGGTATCAAAACCTTTGAAATCTATCCCAAAGAACTGCCTGACCTTTTCAGCGGCTCGCAGGTGCTGGTTTTGGGAAAATATGAAGGAGAGGGAAGTTCCTCAGCCTTTTTAAGCGGATATGCTGGTGAAGAAAAACAGACCTATTCCTATCAGGTAAACTTTTCGCCTGAGGAAAAGAATGGCTTCATCCCCCGTCTCTGGGCTACAAGAAGGATCGGATATTTAGTCGATCAGATGAGACTTTACGGCCAAAGCACAGAATTAATCGACGAAATTGTCCGTCTCTCCAAGAGATATGGTATAATAACCCAATATACTTCTTTTCTGGTAGATACAGATCACCCGATAACTGTCACAGTTGAGAGGCCAATAATCGAGAAAGGCGTAACCGCTGCTCTCCGTACCGAGACCGGATCGGGTGCAGTTTATCAATCCAAGAATCTGCTCGGGATGCAAAGCGCCTTGAAGGCTCCAGAAGCGTATATTGACCATTCAGGTAAAGATAGAAAAGTGTCTCAGATAATCCAGGTAGGGAACAAGACTTTCTTTAAAGAAGGAAACCTCTGGATGGATAGCCAATATGACAGTACACTTAAGATTATAAAAATTCAAAGATTCAGCCCGGCCTATTTCGAGTTAGCAAAAAGGTTCCCGGAATTTGAGAAGTACATTTCTTTAGGGGATAAGGTCATTTTTGTGCATAAGGACAAAATGCTCGAAATCTCAGACCAGGGTGAGGAAAAGATCGAGGCCCTCAACCAACTACATTAAGGCTACGGGGCGAGGAAACCTCGCCCCTATCTTAAAATCAACCCCACCCATCTTATTGCTCAGCATTTTTTCCTCTTTTCTTCCTTGAACCCTTGACCCCTTAATCCTCGAGCCCTTATTCTTAAATATCTATTGACAAAGCCTATATTTTGATTTTTATTTTCGGTAAAGGAGATTCCAATAGTTTTCAGGTGGAAAGATGAAATGGCAGGTATTACTTGTAATCCTCATGTTTCTTGTGTTTAGCTGCGGGAAAACTGAGGAAAAGGACTCTTCTATGGAGAATAATGCTCAGTCAGATTCCCTGAGGATGCAGGAGAAAAGGGACTGGATGGTAAAAGCCCAGATTGAAAGCCGGGGGGTCAAAGACTCTATGGTTTTAAAAGCCATGAGAAAAGTCCCCAGACATCTTTTCGTCCCTAAGAGCTATCAGGAAGAAGCATATGCCGATGAGCCTTTACCTATCGGAGAAGGGCAGACCATTTCCCAGCCTTACATAGTTGCCCTGATGACCGAGCTTTTAGGCTTAAAAGGAGGAGAAAAGGTTTTGGAAATAGGAACCGGCTCTGGTTATCAGGCAGCTATCTTGGCTGAGATCGCCAAAGAGGTTTACAGTATTGAGATTATCTGCCCCCTGGCTGAAAGGGCTGAAAGCAGTTTGAAGGAATTAGGATACAAGAATGTCACAGTCAAGTGCGGGGATGGTTACCAGGGATGGAAAGAGTATTCCCCATTTGACGGGATAATCGTAACTGCCGCGCCTGACCATATCCCTCAACCCTTAGTTGACCAGTTGAAGATCGGCGGAAGGTTGGTTATCCCGGTGGGAGAACTTTTTCAGGAGCTTATCCTGGTCACTAAAACTGAAAAAGGTATTAAAAAAGAAAACGTCATCCCGGTTCGCTTTGTGCCTATGACCGGGGAGGCAGAAAAGAAATGAAACCGAAGAGCTGACAGGCTCGTATTAGGAAGAAAAAAGAGGTAAAGATGGACAGAAAACTTTATCGTTCCACAAAAAATTCGATGATCGCCGGGGTTTGCGGAGGTATAGGAGAATATCTGAATGTCGATCCGACCATAGTCCGCTTGTTTGCAGTCCTCTTGATCTTCGCTGAAGGGATAGGGATAATCCTTTATCTTATCGCCTGGATAATCATGCCCCGGGCAGAGGCAGTTGAGGGTGAAACCGTGAGCCAGAAAGAGTCTGAGTCAAAAAAATATCTACCTGGCTTAATTCTCATCGGGGTAGGAATCCTGTTTTTGCTTAATAATTTAATCCCCTGGTTTCACTTTCATTTCATCTGGCCGGTCATCCTTATAATCCTTGGGCTTTTTCTTTTAATCCGGGCTTAAATTTAGAACCAGTTTGACAGGAGGAAATATGACAGTTTCCAGAATAAGGAATGGGGTCATCTTGCTTTCAGTCGGCATAGTTTTACTTTTGAACAACCTGGATTACGTAGACTGGTCAGTTTGGATTTCCATCCTGTCTTTGTGGCCAGTCTTGCTTATCGCCATAGGGATTGAGAAGATCTTTGCCAAGACTCCTTTGAGTTTCCTAAGTTATCTTTCCCCTGTTCTGCTTCTTTTGGCAATTTTGGGACCAGCTTATTATTACTACAATTATGAGGAAAAGGCGGCTCCTTCTGGCAAAACCTTTCGCTGGGAAAAAGAGATGACTCTACCGGTAAGAAAGGGGTATGCCTTAATTGATTTTAAAGCTGGAAGACTAAAAGTCGATGCCGGACAGGATAAGCTCATCCTGGCAAATTTTGATTACTGGAGAAGAGAACCCTTATGCATTTATAACTATTCTGATAAGGATAGCTCTGTCAGGCTGGAGATAAAGGACCTCGATCATTTCTGGAGAGGATGGTTTAAGCCTGGCTTCATGAATAGACATGAATGGGACCTTTTTCTCTCTGATAAAATCCCCTGGGAATTAGCTATCGAGAATGCGGTTATGAGCGGAAACCTTGACTTCTCCGCACTTACCGTGGAGAATCTGTCGGTGGATTCCGATGCCAGTACTCTTAAGATAAAATTAGGGAATAAAGCAAAGAATTTAAAAGCCAAGATAGACTCAGATGCTTCCACCCTTGAGCTTCTCCTGCCTAAAGATGCGGGACTGAAAATAGAAAACCGTTCTTCATTAAGCTCCACCAATTTCAAGGATATTTCCATAAATCACGAAAAGAAAAGATATTGGACCTCCAACTACGAGTCTGCCCCTTCAAAGATAGAGATACTCCTTCACGGAGGTATCTCTACACTAAAGGTAGTCGGATATTAAATTCAAAACATATGCTAAAATCACTTGAATCGTCTTGGACGCTCTTTGTTTTTCTGATAATATCTTCTTTCTTGCTTACCCTGAATTGCTCTAAAGAAAAACCAGATGCTTTCTCCCGGATAATGAAGGAGAAAAAGCTGCTGGTGGGAACAGATGCTACATATCCTCCTTTCGAGTCTAAGGACGAGACTGGTAAACTGGTGGGGTACGATATAGACCTGATGGATGAAATCTGCGATAAGTTAGGGGCTAAGTGTGAATACGTCGTGGTTCCTTTTGACGGCATCGTCTCCGGTCTAAATAGCGACAAATATGATGCCATCATCTCCTCTTTCACTATTACTCCTGAAAGGGAAAAAGTCGTCGATTTCTCCAAACCGTATTACCAGGCAAGCCAGTCGATCTCCGTAAAACTTGACCGGCAGGGCATCAATTCTCTGACCGACCTTAAGGGTAAGAAAATTGGCGTGCAGTTAGGTACTACCGGCGAGCTTTTGGCTAAGAAGGTCGATGGAGCAGAAGTTGTCTCCTTCGACAATATCGGAGCTGCTTTTATCGATCTGGAAAACGGAAAATTAGATGCCATAGTAAACGATAAGCCCACCTCCCAGAGGATAATTGCTCTGCGTGGAAATGCAAAGATAGTAGGAACAGACCTCTCCTCGGAAAATTACGGCATTGCAGTAAGAAAGGGAGAGAAAAGACTATTGGATGCCATCAACAACGCCCTCACCTCCTTAGAGCTTTCCGGCAAATTAGAAGACCTAAACAAGAAGTGGTTCTCGGTCCAGACCAGGATACAGTAAATTAAAAATCGGAGTGCATCAGCTTGCTGATGCAATAGAAGGTAGAGGAACGGCGCACCGTGACCCTACGGTTTGAGGACTTGATTCATCAAGCCCAAATATTTTTGTCCTGGAAATGGATCCGTAGGATAGGGGAGTATTGCAATACACCCCTATGTTACTTTCTACGTCGGGTCGGGGGACCCGACGATCACATTTATAGAAAGAAAATCGGAACGAATTAGCCTGATAAAGCAAGAGCAAGCTCTTGCACTCCAGAGAAACCCCAATATTCCCCTTGACTTCTCTTTCCCATTCCTTAAATTTTCGCTAAAATTGGGTATTTTGATATGTTCCTAAGAGAAATAATCAACTGGATTTCATTCCAACTTCATATCCTGAAAAATATCCTTATCTTCTTAGCACCTGCCATACCTATGACTATCAAGTTAACCTTAGTGGCTTTCGCTTTAGCTTTGATTTTAGGACTCCTGATAGGGCTAGCCCGGCTATCGCAGAGAGGTTTAATCAAAACCTTATCCAAGATCTATGTGGATGTGTTGAGAGGGATTCCGCTTTTAGTGCAGATCTTCTTCATCTATTTCGGCCTGGGGAAAATTTTGAATTTAGACCGGTTTTTGGCAGGAGTTATCGCCATTGCGGTATGTTATTCAGCTTATCTGGCAGAGATAATGAGAGCTGGTATTCAGGCAATTCACAAGGGACAGTATCAGGCAGCGCTATCTTTGGGAATGACCCCTTATCAGACTATGAGGTATGTGATCCTGCCTCAATCTTTAAGGATCATCGTTCCACCAGTTGCCAATGAGTTCATCGCATCTTTGAAAGATAGCTCCTTAGTTTCTATTATAGGACTGCGCGAGTTAACCCGTGCAGGCAGGGAATATTACTCCCAGTATTTTGTAGATTTCCAGACCTGGCTAGTGGTTGGCATAATCTATCTGGTAATGACTCTGAGCTTATCCAGATTAGTTGCCTATCTGGAGAAAAAATATAGAGTGCATGGTTATGGAATACCGCATTGATTGCCAAGTGCGGGAATTCCAATTCCCGCACAAACATAAACATTCAGGATGAGTGGAGTATAAACCTTTAGGTTTATCAGGAAGGTAAAGCTGAAGCTTTACACTCCAGGAATTTATGATTATTCAGACTAAAGAAATCAGCAAAAGATTCGGCGAAATCATCGCCCTGGACGGGGTCAATTTTGGGGTTGAATCAGGTGAGGTGGTGGTTATAATCGGACCCTCAGGTTCTGGTAAAAGCACCCTGCTTCGCTGCCTGAATGGTTTGGAGAAGGTGGATTCAGGTGAAATCATAATCGATGGGATAAAATTAGATAAGGATAAGAGTAGTATCCACAAGGTCAGAGAAGAGCTGGGGATGGTCTTTCAGGAATTCAACCTTTTCCCTCATCTTTCGGTCTTAGGAAATCTTTGTTTAGCCCAAGAGGCCGTGCGTAAAAGGAGTAAACCAGATTCCGAGAAAATCTCTCTGGAGCTTTTAAAAAAAGTGGGACTTCTGGACAAAAAAAACTCATTTCCCAACCAGCTTTCAGGCGGGCAACAGCAGAGAGTAGCTATTGCCCGAGCCTTGGCTATGAATCCCAGGATAATGCTATTCGATGAGCCGACCTCAGCTTTAGACCCGGAGATGATCGGCGAGGTCTTAGAAGTGATGAAAAATCTGGCAAAAGAAGGGATGACCATGCTGGTGGTAACCCACGAGATCGGATTTGCACGGGAAGTGGCTAAGAGGATTATCTTTATGGATCAGGGCAAAATCATCGAAGAAGGGAAAACAGAAGATATCCTGAACTCCCCTCATAACCCTCGCACCATAGCGTTCTTAAGTAAAGTCCTGAAGTAAAGTTCATCCATCGTCCGACAGGATCGTCGGACTCGTGACCACTCAAGACAGAATGGGGCAGAATCACAAGGCTCCCGGCCTACTTCTTTAAACTTTTTCGTCATGAAATTCACTTTCTCTTTTTCAAAGTACCATGTAAAATTGAATGACAGGTTTTACATAAAGTTATGCCATTATTAACCTCAAACCTTAGTTTTGGATACCAGCCAAACATTTTTAGATGATGAGCATTCAAGTCTAAGGCTGTTCCTTTGGTTTTACATTTTTGACAAGTATAATTATCTCGCTCAAATACGGCTATCCGCCAACGTTTATATTTGGTTGTTTTGGTTAGGTTCTGCAGATACAAAGAATGACAGCTGTGGCAAAGATATTCTCCGGGTTTAATTTTATGCTGCACCCTTGGATCAATCTTATCAAGCCCCCAATCGAATCCACATCTCGAACACTTGATAGTTTTAGATATCTTTTTCACTTTTTTTTGAAAATAGTGAATAACTACGCAAAAATCAATCACTTTGTTGTTAAATAGAAAGGGAGACCCACATTGCCCTCAATGTGGATCTACAGGTTTCGTAGGGCATGTCGCCATATGCCCGCACCTTAATTCCATCTAAAAAAAACAGACTAAAAGTCTGTCCTACTTGTATAAAACCAAGAGCCCCCGTAGGGGGCTCTTTTAGAAAAATAGAAGGAGTAAATGGGATGCTTATTCTTATTCTTCAGGTTGAGGTGCTTCTTCTGGTAAAGTCTGAATCTCCTCTATTGACGGTGCTGGCTCGATCTCATCAAATAGAGGGGCAAGCTCTTCCTCCATTAAGGCCTGTTCTGGATCTATAGGTGGCTTCTCAGGAGCAATAGAGAGTTCCATTTCCTCCTCTTGAGTCAAAGGTGAAGGTGTTGCCTCTTCGGAAAGAGGTCCCGGTCCCATCCTTTGCCTTTGAAATCTCTGTAATCTCCCCTCGTTCAGCCGTATCCTTTTTTCTATTACCCTTCTACTTAACATGCGATGCAGTCTTCTTTCCCTTATACCCTGCAGTTGCTCTTTGGTCAGGACATCCCTTAATGTCATCAGCCGGTCGACTTTAGCCTTCTCCAGCTTGGTCCTCAAAGCTCCTATCTCATCCAATTTCCTATTAATTTTAGCTTTGTCAAGCTTTTCCTGCATCATCAGCTCTCTTAATTCCAGGTTGGCAATTTTCAGGTCAGCCTGGAGCTGAATATGCTCCTTCTTTCCCTCAAAGGCAATACTTCTGATTTTTTCTTTCTGTTCTGGAGTAAGCCCCAGACCGGGCTTAGAAGGTTTCTCCCTCTCGGTCATTTGAGAGAAAACTAAACCTGTCGTAAGAAACAGGAAAGCCAGTATAACGACGGAAAGTAAGGTCAGTTTCTTTAGACTCATTATCTTTTCACCTCCTTAATTTTTATTGTTCAAATCCTCTTTTTTCTCGGTACTGTCTGATTATCTCCATCATCCTTTTTTCAAATCTATCCTCAAACAGCAGAAGTTTTACCTGCTGCTCTAAGGTCAGTACCTCTTGTGCCTTTTGTCTGAATCTTTGTTGGACTTCTTCCAATTGGACCCTCTCTTTTTCTAACTGTCTCAAGATATCTTTTATCTTGCCTTCATCCGGTTTCTCTTCTCCTAAGACCAGCTCCAGCGATTTTAAAAGATCTTCCCTCTTTTCCCTGAAGAACTTCTGTGCTTTTTGCAGCTCTCTCCAGGCTGGTAAAAAATTGTTTGATTGCTCCTCCGACAGGTCCAGAATCTCCAACATCTTCCACATTTTCATAGTCTCAATCTCTTCTCTCAATCTTTCCCTTTTTCCTTCCTCTGGAAAAGGATGCACTGGAGGTTTTTGCGCCTGAACGGCCTGAGCACTCAAGAGAAAAATCAAAGCCAGAAAAAGCATCCCGGAATTTCTGATTGTTCTCATAAAATCTCCTTTTTAAATTTTGTGTTTTCCAAGTCTTTCTTCAAATTCTCCAACTGTTTTAAGTCTAATTCTCTTAAAGCCTCTTCTTTTCCACCCTTGCCCCAATTATTTTTTTCCAACTCTATCTCTGCCAGAGCTAATTTATTCCTATCGGTATCTGAAAAAAGTTTACTGATCGAGCTTTCATTACCTGCTTCCGCATAGAAAAGCTGGTCTATTTTCTCGCCTTCAGCCGGCAGGAGGTAACTGTATGGCTCCTCACTGGATTTAAACATAACCTTCTGGTCTTCCTTAAACAAAAAGACACCTAATAATAAGACCAGAACCAGACTAACGATTCCTCCAGCTATTTTCAACCTTGGAATAGGAACAAGCGTTGTTCCCCAGCCTTTCTCGATTTTTGACCTGACCCCAGGGATAAAATTAATCCAGTATGCCTCATCCGGCTCATAGGCACTCTCATTTTCCAGTAATTCAAAGGTTGACCTGATCTTTTGCAACTCTTGCTGACAGTCCGGGCAGATCTCCAGATGGCTTTGAACTAACTTCTTCTCCTCAGGGGGGAGAGAATTCTCATAATAATATACCAGCTTAACCCGTATATTTTTACATCTCATATTTATCGCCCATTTCTATTCAATAAAACTGGCTAAAGATTTTTTGAGCTTTTTTACAGCCTGAAAATAATTGGCTTTAATGGTGCCTTCGCTTTTATCTAAGATTTTAGCTATCTCCAAATGGGGCAATTCCTGATAATGCCTTAAGATGAACACCGCCCTTTGCTTACCGGGCAGATTAAGCACTGCCTGATCTATAGCCTTGCCAAGCTCTTTCTGTTCAAGGTCTTTAAGAGGGGAATCAGAGGACAAAAGCGGCTGGGTCAAATCCTCCAAGAGAATAAAAGACCTGAACTTATCTCTTTGAGTAAAGTTCAGGCATAGGTTCACAGCTATCCGATAAAGCCAGGTTGAAAAGCTTGCTTCTTCTCTGAAATCTTTTAAGGAATGATAAGCCTTCACAAAAGCCTCCTGGGCTAAGTCCATAGCATCCTCTCTGTTGCGAACCATTTTCAAGACCAGATTGAAAATCCTTTGCTTGTACAGGTTGACCAGCTCGTTATAAGCCTTTTCCTCTCCGTGCTTAAACCTCCGAACTAACTCCCGGACGATCTCCTCGTTCATCTTCTGGTTTTCTATTTTATTTGACACTGGCAAACCCTGAAAGTTTAATCAAAAAATAAAGGGCAAACCAGAGTTTACCCTTCTTAGAAATACTGGACACTGATCACTGACCACTTAAAACTATCTTTATCAGTCTTTTTTACTCTTTATCAAAACCTTGGAGTAAAAAGGAAGATTATCCAGGACCTTGCCTGTCCCGCGCGCCACACAGGTCAGGGGGTCATCTGCTACGATCACCGCCAGATTGGTCTCATGCCTTAATCTTTTATCCAATCCTTTAAGCAAAGCCCCACCCCCGGTAACGATTATCCCCCGGTCCAAAATATCTGAGGCTAACTCCGGCGGGGTCTGTTCTAACGCTTGTCTTACTGCCTCGACTATAGATTCCACTGGCTCGCTTAAAGCCTCCCTTATCTGAACTGAGCTGATCTTTATGGTCTTGGGAATTCCAGCAATCAGGTCTCTTCCCTTTATCTCCATCACCTCTTCGGTTTCCAGGGGGAAGGCTGAGCCGATTTTGATCTTGATCTCCTCTGCGGTTCTCTCTCCTATCAAAAGGTTGTAATTCTTTTTGAGATAGAGGACTATGGCTTCATCCATCTCATCCCCGCCAATCCGGATGGAGATATTGTTGACTATCCCGTTCAAAGCGATAACCGCTATCTCTGAAGTTCCACCGCCTATGTCAATGACCATACTTCCAGTAGGCTGGTCCACTGGCAATCCTACTCCGATAGCGGCTGCCATCGGCTCCTGGATTAGAAAGACTTCTCTGGCACCGGCATTTTCCGCCGAATCTCTGACTGCCCTTTTTTCCACCTCGGTGATCCCTGAGGGAACTGAGATGACAATTCTGGGCTTCATCAGGTAACGGTGTCTGACCACCCTTTTGATAAAATCTGATAAAAGCTTTTCCGTGGTCTCGAAATCAGCAATCACCCCATCTTTTAAAGGTCTTATTGCTACTATCTCTCCCGGGGTCCGGCCTATCATCTCCTTGGCAGCAGTTCCCACTGCTAAGACTTTTTTAGAAGATACCTCTAACGCAACCACAGAAGGTTCATTCAGTACAATTCCCTCCCCCTTGACAAAGACCAGAGTATTAGCTGTGCCTAAGTCTATTCCAATATCGTTAGATATAAAATCGAAGAAACCCATTCCTCCTCCTAA
>Ga0315277_10006471_pt1 | contig 15320 bp, 8 predicted proteins | sample YL17G05_15_MG_FD_203695 | JGI IMG/M metagenome (GOLD analysis project Ga0315277, IMG submission 203695) | Sediment microbial communities from Yellowstone Lake, YNP, Wyoming, USA - YL17G05_15 | ecosystem: Environmental > Aquatic > Freshwater > Lake > Sediment | place: USA: Wyoming | collected...
TCCAATTGCCCCGTGCGGATAAGCGGGGATCCACAGCACCATTCATCAGGACCGAGGACTGCAAAGGGTATCTGGGCGGCTTGCAGAATTTTAACAGTGGCTTTGGCAATATTTTGCTGCCGGTAAGAGGAAGTGCATCCCACAAAATAAACGACGGAGGACCCGGTCGAACTTGGCGGAGGGAGCCAGCTCATTCGAGTTTCTGGGGGTTCATTATACGGATTATGTTTTTCTGCAATACTTCGTGCGAATTCCTGATGCTTTGAAAAAGGACCCCACCCCTTAGAAACACAGAAAGCCTTCATTGCTTCAAATAACTCCACATGATCAAGTGAAACGCCTGAGTACTCATGGCATTGCTCCACACAAGCGCTGCACCCAGTACAGGTATAGAGCGCTTTCAGGAGCCGAGGCGTTGCTTCCTGCAGAGTCCCTTCGATTAAGGCGCGCGCGATTTCAATTCTTCCGGAAGCATAAAAGGCTTCAAACCCGAATCGGGCAGCTGACGGGCAGACTGGACGCCAATCATCGAGTTTCTGCCAGTTCGCGGCATAACATAAATGACAATGAAGGCAATGATTGAGTTGGGATTGAAATTTTGTCAAACTCACGGTGGTTTCTCCCTTTCTGTTATCTTATCAATTATTGATAATTGATATTTATTAGAAAAATACTGATTAAATTACTTTTGATAGACAATGTTGGACAGGGCGAACTTCTCATCATATTCATAATACAATTTATTTTTGCGCATTTTGATGGCTTTAGGGGGAGTTTATATATGCTCATTTGATAAAACCACCAGCCCAACAATGAGGTGAAATTATGAACAAAATAGAACTCCTAAGCGAAAGTAAGCTATTGGTCCTCGCCCTCGTCATTGCTGGAATTGCCCTCGGCCTTTCCGTGTTCGTGACGGGTAGTGCGGATCCTTGGAATCCTTGGCCATGGCCTTAAATAATAAGGTTTTTCTTAAAACCCCTTTTTTTATCCTATTTTTTTACATAATCTATTCGGAATCCTAAGAAATTTCGGGCGGGATTTTCAAAAACTCAATTGATCCATTATTTAATTCAAATAGAGTGTAAGCGAATTCTTTTAATTGCCCGGGATTTATGCAAACAGTTCTTCCAATCTTTATTGTACCAGGACTCTCATGGATATGACCACAGAGCACTAAAGTCGGTTGATATTTGGTTATAAAATTGCGAATATCTTGCGAGCCTACCGGCTCCTTCTTTACTGTCACATCAATCCCAGAATTATAGGGCGGAGAATGCATGATATAAATAGCCTTGGAAAAATCGCGAGGCTTTGGCAGCTGTTCCAAAAGCTCTGCTAGGGAGGGATGGGACTTCAAATAGGACTCGAAATCAATGGTTGAATAGCTTCCATCCGCTTGAAATAAGACAGGAAATGCAAATTGCTTTTGTGTAATACCTCGAGAATCCCAGCGCTCAAAATTTTTATTGGAAAAAGGTGTCGGAGGAATATATTTGAAACCGATTAGCTCAAACCCTTCTATTTCAAAAAGGTGGTTGTGTAAATGATAACAGAGCCCTTCTCCCTTCCAGTCTCGCAAAAAATCTTCAAAGGACTCTATATCATCATTTCCTAGCATTAAAAGAGTTTGTGTGTGCTTCTTCTGTGCTTCTAATAAAGGCTTCAAAAACTCAACGAGAAAACGCCGTTGAATCTCATATAAAGTTTTAAAATATCCACGTTTCGGTAATAAATCCCCTCCGATTATATGATAATCTCCCGGGATCTCAAAAAACGCCTGATACCTCTCAATATCTCCATGTAGATCCGCGCAATACACGATCCGCTTCATTTTTCTATCTATCCGAATATTGGTCGCTTTAATAATACTTAAGCCAATGAATATGAATATAAAATAAGAATTATGTTATAAGAAATATAGAACCTTTGGTTTGGCAATTTCAAATGGCGGCTCAACAATGGTCGAGATTCAGATAAAATATGGAAAATCAGCGCTTCCTTATGAAATTTCAGAAAAGAATTTATGGGAAATTGTGACGCCAAAGAAGGAGCCATCGCAAATAAATAATCCCGTAAAAGAAATTAAAAGAGCAATTCAAGATCCGATTGGAACCCCGAAACTTTCGAAAATTATAACGCCAAACTCTAAAATAGTTATTACTCAAGATGATCATACACGAGGAACGCCAGGCTATCTAATCCTCCCTCCGCTCTTGGATACGTTGAATTCCTGTGGCATTCCTGATGCCAATATCACAGTGATTTTCGCCTGCGGCATCCATCGGGCAGTGAAACCAGAGGAGCAGAAGGCACTGGTCGGAGAGGCTGTTTTAGATCGTGTTGAGTGTCTGAGCCATGATTGCGATGCGACCGATTTAGTGCGATTGGGACTGACTTCCAGAAAAGTACCTGTGGAGATTAATGCATTAGCAGCTGGGGCGGATTGCATCATTGCAACAGGGAAATGTGAATACCATTACTATGCCGGCTTTTCGGGGGGACGAAAAAGCGTTTTTCCCGGGATTGCCAGCCGAAATGGCATTAATAAAAACCATTCTCTCATGATTGATGACCGGTCCGTTACCGGGAACCTTGCTGGCAATCCGGTGCATGAAGATATGCTCGAAGCGGCAAAAATGACGAAAACCTCCTTCATTTTGAACATCGTTCAGAACACGGAGAACCAATTGATCCGAGCCTTTGCCGGCGACCTTGTCTCGGCGCATCTCGCCGCAGTGAAATTTTATGATACCCTTTATCGAATCCCGGTGAAGGGCTTGGCGGACATCGTCCTAGTCGGCGCTGGATATCCGAAGGATATCGATCTCTATCAAGCGCATAAGGCAATTGATAACGCGCAGAGGATCGTGCGCCCAGATGGCGTGATAGTATGCGCTTTAGAATGCCAGGATGGGTATGGCAATCCCGTTTTTTACGAATGGGTTAAGCGATTTAAGACATACGAGCAAGTGGAGCTCCAAATCAGAAATAATTTTGAAATGGGCGGACATAAGGCTTACTATCTCACCAAAGCGCGCAAAAAGGCAAAGATTATCCTTGTATCAAGCCTGAATCCGAAAGAAGTAAAGGAAATATTTATGCTGGAGCCCGCAAAAACTATTGACGACGCAATGGAGCTGGCGTACTCGTGGGTTGGTCGGGAGGCTAAAGTGACTTTTATGCCTAATGGCACTATCACGCTGCCTACCTTACTCTCTCATCCGAAATAAGGAAAAATTACATTAATTTTTCTTCGATTCCTTTAGGTTAAAACAATTACTCCAACAGCAACGAGAATTCCAATAACCAATTCTAAGATGCCTAAATATAAGCCGATAAACGCCATTATTTTATAGCGCATTTCCAATTTCAATTCACCACTAGGAACAAGCAGGACGATGAGACTACAAATGATTGCAGGGGGCCCAAAAAAGAGCATTGCAATGAAGAAGCCGATGGTGGAGAGGATTAAGCTGGCAATTGTCAGCACAATTTTCGTGTCGTGTGAAATCATACTCATCACCTTTTTATTCGAATCAAGATAATACTAAAGCCACAATGGTTATTATTGCGACAAGGGATAGTATTAGAATCAAGAGATATAAATAGTTCTTGGGCGTGTTGTGCTCAATAAGGACGTATTGTTTATCCGTCCCCATCGAATAGATATTGAAGGGTTTCTCTTTGTATGCACAGGTCAATTCGATAATCGGAGTGAAATTTGCATCATTTTTCTGTAGGTTAATTTTCTCAAGGGTCCAGCGTTCTTCAGTCCCCACAAGCGACCCAATCCGCGAATCTGCGTTTTGTTGCAGGTGCTTTAAGCCCGTAAGGCAGATATCTTTGATAACCTTACTTGGAAACAGGGTCTCAGCCGCATGCTCAACATCTTCAAAGGTATAAATTCCCCACGGCTCGATTTTCGTGATATATTTTTTGAAATTCATCTTTTCAACGGGCGTGAAATCTTGGAAATCTGTATAGGGCTCCCATAAGAATGATTCTACCTCATAATCCCACAGTCTCCCTGCAGCATCACAGGTGGGGCAGGTTACTTTCCCTCTTGATCCGCACTCGCTGCATTGCGTCCCTTGGTATGTGCCTGAGCCTCCGCATACACCGCACGTCACGTCCCCTGCGCCCTGACAATTCGGGCAGACCTTCTCCTTCTGGGTACCTTGGATCCCGAAATGCTGTTCGACCCGCTTGATTTCCGTAGGGGGTGTAGGGGTGACTTCCGAGACAAACTGCACCTTGCGGAAAGCGTGTTCCATTACATCCGTCATGGTTTCACGTTTATGAGCGTAGTACAGCGTATGGAGTTGTAGGAATAGGTAATCCGTGATGCGGGAACTTTTCAATGCTGACACTTTAACAAAATCGGTGGGATGGATGAAAATGTTCCAGAATTTTCGGTGCTTCGCCTGGAATTCTTGGAAGACCGCTTCGGGGGTTAGCGTGGTAATATCCGGGGGAAGCGGTTCCGTCAGGATCGGCTCGAGCTCTGCAGGGACCTTGTAGGGCTCATCGGGCTCATTCTTGGGAAGGTTAAAGGGTAGGCGTTGCGTCGGATCTCCGCAAAGAATTTGCATGAGAACCTGACTTCTCAAAAAATCGTAGGTTTTCCGTCGGGTTTTATTTTTCAGTTCAATGTAATCTTCTATCTTCTCTCCCCGTTCTTCAGCCTGTTTCCGTTCACCTTCCGTGGGAATATACGGGTCCAATAAATGGGCATTGTCTGTAAGAATCTTGTTGAAAACCGTTTGAAAGATTTGACCGGTTCTATTCATATTTCCCTCGAAAATCGCCTTATACCATCCCAAATTGAAAGCTTCATAGTTGAGCGTTGAGGTCATTGTGGACGGTCCAATAATCCCCATGGCACCGTCAGTACTCTCAAGCATTTGCTCTGTAAAACTTTCCTTCTGAATAGAACCAGAATATGAGGTTATTGAATTTATGAATGGCAGCATGTTTGTATTAGACAGGCGTGAAACATCCGAACTGCGTATTCCATTCTTAGCTAACCAGCCATCCACGTCACCATAACCAAAATAATCCAGAAAGACTGCCCCTTGATTAATCGCATCTATAACTATGGTCTTTGTGGTTACAGCAGCGTCTAAAACCCGCACTTGCAACCGATCCCTCAAATAATTCGCAATTAATTCGGCGCCTTTATTGAAATTCGATTTTTCATCGCGTTCCTCATGCAAGACCAGAATCGCGCGTTGTAACCAAGCCCATTCCGCTGCCGCCCTATCCGGGGCATTCACGTATTGATGGACGGTCAGTTCATACTGCATCAGCTTGCGGCACACCCTTGCGACCAACTGAGCATTTGATGCAGGGATGCGGCCAATGGACGCATAGAGAGGTCCCTGATTTTCATCCTCCATCACAAATAACAAATCCGAGAAGAATTCCAAAGGCTCCAAGGTTTGACAAAACCTCGCCGGAATTAAATCGAAATCCCCCACTAATAAGAGATTATCAAACCCTGTTTTAGCTTTAATGTCTTTCAGATAGGCCGTCAAAGCTAAGGCCAACTTCAGTGATCGCTTTGCCCGCGCCATTATAATATCCGTTGAAAGCGTCTCAGTCGATGACTCGCGAATTGCCTCCGCATACGCTTGAAGATGCATTGGATCCAACCCTGAATCTTTTATATTCCGATATGATTCACTCAATTCAATCTGATCCATCGTAATGGCTTGGACCTTATACCCCAATTGCTCTTTGAATCGCACGTAATTCGTTAAGGAGAGCAATAACTGCTGGGACGTCACAATCACTAATTTAAGTGCTGAGCTCATTTCATTCATCCCTTGAGTAATCTTCTATATTGACTCGCTCGCTGTTTGATCTACATAACCACTTGAATTTATTTGGGTTTCGTTTTGCCCCTTTTTCAAAGGCATAACCTTTCACTATTGCTTTAAAAGGAGATAGAAAATACAATTCTCTTAAACTATGATAATGAAAAAAAAGAAGGAAATTTAAGGAAAAATATAGGATATTAACGATTTTTCAGGATAACTACTGTTATTGCAATGGCACCGATGAGGCACACGATGATAACGAAGATTCCAAACCAGCTATCAATATAAATATTCGAACTTACGGTCATAGAATAGGTTAATCCACTGGCATCTTGATATGAAATCCGAGATTCTGCAGTATACCATCCGCTGAAGAAAACGAGCGGGGTATTAATATGAAGCCCTATTAGACATGAGTCATTGTAGCCTGATGTAGATAGTGCCGAGATCAGTGCAGAATCTTGATAATCTCCGCTAAAATATTCTTGCAGGACGATATTGAAGATCGTGTTGGAGCCACAATTCGTCATCTCGATTTGGATACCAGTCCCAGTACCGAAACTGAGACTATTTGATGCTGGGGTCTTTGTAACCGCGAGCGAAACCGATGGGTCGAGTTGTTCCTCGCAATCTACGTGCAAAGTTATGTTGCTATAGTAGGTGACAATGCCGGTCTGGGAATCCCATTGAAATGGGTAAAAATAGAGATATAGTAAGGTAGAGCCGTCCTTGTCTTTCATGGTCGTATAATCGAATAGCTTTCCAGGATAATTTGCGCAAATGTGTATTTGAGCCGAGTTCCCACTCTGCAAACCATCTTCTTCAGGAGGCATGCCGCATGAAATATTGTAGAATCCTGGCAATTGTGTGGAGATACTTGCGGCTATTTGAATATCCGTAACTTCGAAATCCTCGGGGAGCGTGACGTTCTCCATAATTATTGGGAGTCTAGGTACTCCTGCACCGCTGGTCAGCGAAGCTCCTTGGATTTGGAACAGGTCATAAGGACCTAGGGAAGTATTCACATAATTCTCTATTCCAAAGGTCGCGTTGAATCCCCAATCAGTGACGGTCGTAAATTGCACGGTGTAATTGTTTCCACTTGGAGGATCTGTCAGAATCGGGCGATAAATCGGCACTCCATACAAATTGAACTCATATAATTGCTGGAAGTCACAGGCTTCATCATCAGACCCTGCAGCGTGCACGCCACTTTGCATATATGCCCAGTAGTTCCGCTTGCCGTTATAGAAGGCAGTCCCGACATTCACCCCATCCATCAGCCCAGTCCCTTGCTCACCCGTAAAGTACTGCGCATAGATGTCATTCCAATCTTCCTGTTCATTGTGAGTGAGACGGACATTGCCGAAATTGAAATTGAATTGATAGACGGTGAAACCCGTTGGACTCACGAAGTAGTCACCATCATCCCACATCTCACCCGCTTCAAACAGATTATCGTTGTCTAAATCGATGCCCCCTCTGCTCATCACATTTGCAGTGACGGTATCCGCGAGGAAAACATCTACCACGGTCCCTTCGAAGTTAACGGTGCCGGTTCGATAGGTACCATCCACGGCGACGGGCGCGCCATTCGGGCGAACCGCACTATCAGCCAGCCCGATGATTGTATCCTCTATATCAGGTGATTGTGAATTCCGCGTCGACCCTAGAATACCTGCTACCCCCTTTGCCAGCATATCAAGACAGATGGAAGTTCCTGGCGCATATGTATTTCCCAATTTAAAATTCCCTGGATCACCAATCCAACCAGCCCTGCAAGCCCGAATATAGTAGAACGGGCGATGCTGATTCACGTAGTCATCGAAGCCAGCCAAGTCCGCCTGCGAAATCCACACAGTCCCGCCATCGCCATAGCCGTTTACCCCCGCATGATCTGAGAATAAGATGAATGCATAATCGAAATTGGCAGGATTATTCCCATAATCCACAGAGCCGGGATTCATAAATCGTTCGACAAGATTATCAGTGTATTGCCCTAAACTCTGGTAAAGGGTGCCTTTCACAGCTGGCCAGACCGATTCCAGTCGCCGCATGCTATCTTCGCCTTTATAGTATGAGATAAGCCCAACATGCCCTGAGGTCGGATTCTGAATATCCCCTGCGTCCAGCAACGTTGCAATATCCTGAGGCGTTCTCCCGGGAAGGCGTGAAACAACAACTTCCGGCATATACCCATCAACAGCGAGATTAGCCTCCGGTGTTAAATCACCATAGAAGAAATCTGTAGCCACTTCAGCAAGAGCATAATCCGGATTAGTTGTTTGGCGTGGGCTAGGCAGGATACGTTGAGGAATTACTTCATATCCTCCAATTAGCATCAGATAGTCCCACTCATTCACGTCGGCTTCGTTCGTCACGCACTCTTCAATCGCCTGAGCGATGAGATTATGGTCAATATGACCAAAGAGCCAATGCGCCCGGTCGGACATATCCAACCCATTGTAGGTCGTTTTTTGAGCGTTGGTTAACCCCATAAAATCGAGTTGGAGCGAGAGGTCTTCATCCACCGTGTAAATCACCGCCTCGTAGGGATCTGGTAAATCATTCGCCCACAGTATGAGTTTGATGAGTAATCCTAGGACATCGATGGCATCATAGAGATCAAGCATGCGCCCCGCATAGAAAACGACACCAATTTTGGCAACCAGTAGATCAGGGTCGATCCCTATTATAGGTCCAGCAAGCTGGTATTTCGTTGCTGGCTCCAAAGTATCGAACTGCGTAGCTATGGGAGTGATGATAGTTTCCCGAAATGACACACTTTTTTTGTTTTCCCCGGGGAGCTGGAAACTCCGCTTGATTTCTGGCGTGAAATTCGCTTCGATATTATAGCGAATTCGCATCTTCTGCCCTAGCGCCATCGCTGAAAAACGACTGTCGGCGAAATAAGTGGCATTGAAGGTGCAAGTATTTTTGGAATAATCGACTGCAGGCATATCATCCTTCGGACCATTGTCAATGGCATACCAGAAGCCTTTAGGGTCAGGGATCACCAGCTCGTTGATCTGATCCACGAGGTGGATATTTTTAATCCCGCTCAGGGGAACTTCTGTCCCCAAACCGAAAATCCCGATCTGAGAAGGTGGGCGCCCAACCACTTGAAGCCAAATGGTCACGTTCAGCTCTTGTTTCTGGAAATATTTACTGGCATTCGGTTCTTGAATCTCCCGAATGATCTGGAGTCGAGGAACTTTATCACTGTCCAAGTATAAGCCGCCTTGATAAGTCATCGGAACTGAGTTATTGAGATTACAGAGTGGCTGCCCCAGCGCATCGACGATTCCCGTATAGAGTCTATAGACTCCATTAACCCCCGAGGGCATCCCTAAAATCGCCTCACCGAGTAAGCTCTGTCCTCTCACTAGATTCACTGAAGCGCCGACTGGATGCGTTGAGTTTAGAGGATTCCCAAAATTTTCCCATGTAGTCCCTACTAATTTCTGCACTTGGAGCGAGAGGGAACCCGTGATGTTGCAATTGCCCACATTTGTGATTTGATACTGATATTTCAAGGGGACGGGGTGGAACTGGACCAATTTCTTGGCGGCATAATTCCAGGCCCAGAGATAAGTCCCATCAAATGCTAACCCCCGCCAATCGCCCGTATTCAGCACATATTTCTGCACGTGCGTGGTGTAGTTGATACCCCGAATAACATCATTCTGGGAATCAGTATACCAAATCTCCCCATGACCAACCGTTAAGCCGTAGAGATAATTTCCCAAAACGGTCCAATTTTCCAGAACTTGTCCGGTGAAGGGTGCAACCTTGTAAATTTTGTTCGAGGAATCACCCGTGATGCCTAAATAGCTTCCGAGCATGGTGAGTGCCATGGGGTTTGAGAGGGGTGAAGTTACCTTGAAATTAAAGACGCCACTGAACGAAACTCGGACGTACTCATTGTTGTTCCGATAGGCAATGTAGAACCCGGATTTGCCGTCTGTCGTGATGCCATATGGTTTCCCCGAATACCCACTGATCGAGATGGTGGAGACGATGGTCCCTGTTACGGGGTCTATCTTCAGGATGGAATTGTTATTATAATTAGTCATATACAAGTGCGAATTGTAGTATGTCAATCCAAAACTGGTCCCAACGTTGGGCAAGGAAATCTCTTTTGTCATATAGAACAAATTCGGCGAAGCAATCTTGGTCACCTCAAAATCGGCTATGCGCAATTGGCGGACCACGATACATTTCCCGGACACCGCGGATGTCTGTTTGACATTACTCCGAATCACCTCAGCCAAGACTCGATAAGTCCCTGCAACTGTATTGCTCACGTTCCACAAGACATCCCCCGCGTTCAACGTCGTAAAACTACGCGTCGATTTCGCTGGAATGATCCCAGTCAAATTCTGCAGATGGAGCATTCGCGGGTACGGACTAGCACTCCCGACCAGCCAGAGTGATACAGTAATAGTATATCCGGAAGATCCTGAGTTCTTTACTGCTCCTGTAATGAGTATTTCATCATTTGGATTGAATTCGAAAGAACTATACGGATCCGAGAACGGATCACCTATGTGAACCTTAACATCAAAAATTGAGGCTAATGGCGTAATTTCTGGAGCTTCATTCGCCAACAAAGGCTCCGAACTGTTCGCCAAAATTTGGTTATCAAAAAGATGAATCAATGGCATTAATAAAATCAGTAGCAGTATTGTGCATTTATACTTCTGCCGCATCCGTTTTCACCATTTTTTATATTTCAGTCTTTTGAAATAAATCTACTTAGTAAACGCCCATTAATTAATTATTTGATGTTCAAAAAATTCACAATGAAAGGTGTTTTGATAGGTTATTATTATGTCTAATAAATGGTATTTTACAAGCTTAAAATATTTATAATTTAGAAAAACTCGGTTTTTTACGGAGCTAAGGTATTTAAGAGATAGGTTTATTATACTCTCAATTTAGTTACTTTTTTGACTTACTAAAAAACGAGTTGATATTTTTTGAAGGTAATTCGAGAAACGACCTCAATCTGCCCAGAGTGTAAGCAGCAGATTAAGGCAAAGATCGTAGAAGAGAACGATACAATCTACATGCGAAAGAATTGTGAGAAACATGGAGACTTCGAAGATATCCTAGCAAATGACGTCAAATATTATTACTGGCGTCGGGGATATCATCACGATTCTAAGGAAGTTGTGGAAGCCCCTGAGACTACACTGGATAAAGGGCCTCATTCCACCTGCGGTGGCAAGGAAGGGTTAAAAGGATGCCCCTATGATTGCGGCATTTGTGAGAATCATAAGTCCGCCACATGTATTTGTCTCATTGACGTTACGAATCGGTGCAACTTGAAATGTCCCATCTGTTTCGCGAATGCGAACGTGACGGGCTTCGTGGTTGAACCCACTATGGATGAGCTCGAGCAGATCATGAAGCATTTCCGGGCAACCAAACCGATGCCATCCGTGGCAATCCAGCTTTCCGGCGGAGAACCCACGGTCAGGGACGATCTCCCCGATATCCTGAAAATGTCCGTGAAACTCGGCTTTAAACACCGCATGGTAACGACGAACGGCTTGAAATTCACCGATATCGATTATCTGAAGGAAATTATCGATGCCGGCATGAATGCGACCTACATGCAGTGGGATTCTGTCTCCGATCCCGCAGTCTATAAACAAACCCGCGGGGCGGATTTATTAGCGAAGAAATTGAAAATTGTCGAGAATATGCGTGAACTGGGTTATCAGGATTTAGCTTTAGTCCCAACTATCGCCCGGGGTGTCAATGATCATCAGGTCGGACCGATTCTAGATTTTGCGGTTCAAAATCATGATGTCGTTTCGTGCATCATTTATCAACCTATCTCGCTCTGTGGGAGAATTACGAAGGAAGAAATTCATAAGTTGCGGTATAACGCTTCCGATCTATTCGCGGATATTGATAAGCATACGAATAACCTCTTCAAAGGACGGTTCTATCCAATTCCCACCCTCTCGAATTTCGTGAAAATGGTCACGTGGTTCGATAAGTCGGAAGCCTTTGAGATGACCTCCTCGGAAGATTGCGGATTCGCGACTATTGGCGTCATCGAAGAGAATCCAAAAGACAGGACCAAAAATAAATTGCATTCGATCGATGAGTATGTCGATATTGATAAGTTCGTCAAATCAGCCGATCGCGTGTGGAACTTTGTCAAACGCAATAATCTCGAAGAGACGCCGGAGTTCTTCTCCAAATTTCTCAAATTCAATGGAAATGGATCCAGCCTTGGATCTCTCCTGGATGGTTTTAATCACACCCTTTTCCGAAAAGCCGTTAAATATGGGTTTCTGCTAAACACATTACGATCTCTCAAAATTCCCAACCTAAAGGAGTTGCCGAATTTTGCCAATACCCTCCAGAAACTTACAAGAGTTATACTAAAGCCAGATTGGAGTTCAGCCGCCAACTTCCTCGAGGACCGCGCCTTGCTTGTCTCATGCATGCACTTTATGGACGCGTACAATATGGACATCGAGCGGACTTCCCGTTGTTTAGTCCACTACGGCTACTATGACCGCGAACTGAAGCAGGTATTTCGGGTACCCTTCTGCACAATGAATACGATTCACCGCGAACGAATTGAACGGAAAAATGCTCAATATCAAGAAGAAAAAGCGCCTATTGAACTGATTGCCCAATAAAATTTTTCTATTGTTAAAATATCTCTCTATTATTTTCCTTTTATGAGAGTAGAATTATTATCTCTCGATAAAATATTTTAATTTAGAAAAGCTCTTGAGGTAGCATTTAAATAGAGACAAGTTTTCCTATTCTTCAATACTTTTTGAGGTAACCCAATGAACATTTTATTGATTAATCCCACATTTTCAACTCATGGCGTAACCGGTTTAGATCGATTCATTAAGGCACCCCCGTTAGGTCTAATGTTACTGGCAGCAACGGTCCCAGACCATAACGTTGAGATTTTGGATTTAAAATATCGAAATTTACCGATGCGAAGTATCGCCAAGAAAATATCCCACGCCGATGTGGTTGGGATCAGTTCCCTAACACCTTCTTATTCAGCCAGCTTAAAGCTGTGCAAAATCGCCAAGGAAATGGATGTCCCTACTATTATGGGTGGATATCATCCCACCTTGGTCCCTGAAATCGTGGAACGCCCGGAGATCGATTATGTCGTCCGAGGCGAAGGCGAGTACACCTTTCCCGCTTTGATCAACTCGTTGAATAATGGGGCGAAATTTGATGATGTTTTAGGGCTCAGTTACAAATCGGACGGGAAAGTGATTCACAACCCTGAGCGCCCATTGATTGAAAATTTGGATACATTACCATTCCCACGGCGTGATCTATTGCGATCCAATTATTATTCGTATTTTGGAGCCTCGGTAGATGTATTAGAAGCATCCCGCGGTTGCGTTCATGACTGCCATTTCTGTTGCGTCAATAAATTCTTCAATCGAACATGGCGGCGCATGACACCCAAACGCGTTATTACGGAATTGCAGCAAATGAAGAAAAACCGAAATTGGCATATCTTTCAAGATAGCTCCTTTACATTAAATATGAAGTGGGTTAATGAGATTTGCGAGCTGATTCTCGAAAATGGGTTAGAGAATAGGTGGTACAGTGCCCAAGGACGGGTGGATACGGTAGTCAACAATCCTGAAATCCTTGATAAGATGCAGGAAGCGGGATTCAAGATGCTATTCATCGGCATTGAAAGCGTCTACCAAAAAAGTTTGGAAACAATAGGCAAGAATATTACAATAGATCAGATTAAACAAGCTGTGAAAATGCTCCATGACCGGGGAATCACTATTTTTGGTTCAATTATTATTGGAAATATCAATGAAACCAAAGAAGAAGTGAGAAAGACCATTCAATTCGCAAAGGATTTGGATCTAGATATCACGCAATTTACGCCCTTAACGCCCTATCCCAAAACCAGGTTGTTTGACGAAGCAACGCAGAAAGGCTGGATTAAAGAGCCTAACTTTGATAAATGGAACCTCTGTGATCCCATTATGGCAACGCCGGATCTATCCTTGCAAGAAATAAAGGATTTGGTTATGGAGGCGTATCGTTCCTTTTATTTGGATGGATTCCGAACTAATTACTTAATGCGAGGCGGCAAACGAATGGCCCAAAACCAATTCAACTGGTTCTGGAAAATGGGAATTCCCTTTATGCTCACCAGTATTCCCTCTATCTTTAAATTTGTGGAAGACTTGCGAAAAAAATAAGCTCACGACACTTCTTTCGCCTTACTGGCCCTTCCTTATAAAATTATACTTAAATTGAAACGGAAGGGGATGAGGGTGGAGTACATTATTTAGAGCAATAAAATTACCACCCAAGAAATAAGATTAGGTCAAATTAATCTATTTAAGAGGTGATCCCAGCAATCCTATGATACAGGAAAGTCGAAGAAAAAGACCTTTTTAAATATTAAATTATTTTACCAATTGAAAATAGAATGAGATGTGTTAGTCAAATTTTTTACCACAAATTCATGAAAAAAATTAAATATTAGAAATACGTGATTATAATACGGCTTTAAAATAAGCCAAAAATATTCAAATTCAGTTTAAGAGGTCGAATCAGTCTAATTTTTGCTGATAACTTTCAACAGAAATAAAAAGACCTGAATTAGTGATTTAATGATGTTTTTCACTAGATTACTAATAATCAAGAAATAGAATATCAGTAGAATTGAAATTGCGTGAAATATTTTAACATTGGGTTTTTCGGAGAGATTTTCAATGAGTAGAATTTTGTTAGTGAATCCGACCGGGCCGAAAGTCGGCATGGATTACTTTTTGAAAGCGCCGCCCCTTGGTCTCATGATTTTAGCGGCTACCGTGCCCGACCATGATGTAGAAATTCTTGATCTACGCAATCATGATTATAGCCCGGAATTTGTGGAGAGAAAAATTAAGAAATTCGATATAGTCGGAGTCTCGGCATCCACATCCATGATAAATGGAGCAAGGAAAATATGTCGTATTGCAAAAGAGAATGATATAAAGACCATTTTAGGTGGCTATCATGGTAGCCTGGTCCCTGAGACCGCGCTCTATCCAGAGTTTGATGTCGTCGTCCGAGGCGAAGGCGAAATTACTTTCCCACAACTCATCCATTCTTTTAACAATGGGCAGGATTTTAAAGCTATAAAGGGAATCAATTTCAAAAACGGCTCACACGTGTACCAGACCGAAAATAGGCCTTTAATTCAATTAGATGAGTCGCCCCTACCGCGCCGGGATTTGGTTAAGAAATACGACTATCACTACTTCTGGGCGACAGTCGATGCATTGGAGTCGTCTAGAGGTTGTCCGCATCACTGCTATTTTTGTTGTGAAGCCGCACATTGGGGCCAAGGTCGCCCTGTTTGGCGCTATAAATCCCCGGAACGCGTAATCGAAGAATTCCATCATATGGATTACTCGAAGCAATGGTTCATTTTCAATGATTCTGAATCCACGCTAAACATGCACCGAATCG
>Ga0315277_10006474_pt1 | contig 15315 bp, 11 predicted proteins | sample YL17G05_15_MG_FD_203695 | JGI IMG/M metagenome (GOLD analysis project Ga0315277, IMG submission 203695) | Sediment microbial communities from Yellowstone Lake, YNP, Wyoming, USA - YL17G05_15 | ecosystem: Environmental > Aquatic > Freshwater > Lake > Sediment | place: USA: Wyoming | collected...
GTGTTCGACCGCTACCAGACGCCCGTGGACATGGTCTCGACCAGCGAGGTGAGCGTCTCGCTCACGGTGGACAATACCCGGCACCTGGACGAGATCGTGGCCGAGTTGCGGAAGATCGCGCACGTCTTGCCGGAGGGCGGCAAGGCCATCGTCTGCCTGGTCGGCGACAACATCAAGTTCACGCCGGGCGTGGCCGGAAAGGTGTTCAAGGCGGTGGAAAGCGTGAACGTGCAGATGATTTCGCAGGGCGCCTCGCGGCTCAATATCAGTTTCGTGGTGGAGGAGAAGAGCTTGAAGGAAGTGGTGGCGCGCCTGCACCGCGCCTTTTTCCGCCGCCTGGACCCCAAGGTTTTTGAGTAGTTGTCAGTTTTCAGTTGTCAGTCTCCCTCATAGAACTGAAAACTGATAACTGACAACTGACGAGTAGAGCCATGAAGATCGCGCTGATCGGATACGGGAAGATGGGCAAGCTGCTGGACCAGCTTGCTCCGTCGCAGGGGATGGAAGTTGCCGGCCGGTACGACGTGGGCGACGCGCTGACGGCCGAGCAGTTCCGCGCAGTGGACGTGGCCCTGGACTTCACCACTCCCTCCGCGGCGCTGGAGAACCTGCTGCGCCTGGTAGCCCTGGGCCTGGACCTGGTGGTCGGGACGACCGGCTGGCAGGAGCAGCTCAAGCCGATTCAGACGCTGGTGAAGCGCCACAACACCGGGTTTGTCTACGGGTCAAACTTTTCGATCGGTGTGAATGTCTTCTACCGCGTGGCCGCCGAGGCCGCGCGCCTGTTGAAGGACCGCGCCGAATACGACCCCTGGATCCACGAGATCCACCATAAGATGAAGCTGGACGCGCCGTCGGGGACGGCCCTGAAGCTGCGCGATGTGCTGGCGGCGGAGTACGGCGGGCGCGAGATCAACATGGCCAGCAGCCGCGCCGGAGCCATTCCCGGCACCCACACGGTCGGCTTCGACTCCGACGCCGACACCATCACCCTGACGCACGCCGCGCGCAGCCGCGTGGGGTTCGCCCTGGGCGCGCTGTACGCGGCCAAATGGATTCACGGGAAGAAAGGCTTCTACGAGTTCTCCGAGGTGCTTTTCGGGAAGTAGCCATCAGCCATCAGCTATCAGCTATCAGCTTGGACTGGGGAAGCTGATAGCTGATGGCTGATAGCTGATAGCTTTGGGCGGGAGGACCTATGGGGAGCACAGCACTGAAGGGCTGCGGGACGGCGCTGGTCACTCCGTTTACGCGCGACGGCGCGCTGGATGAAACCGCGCTGCGCCGCCTGGTCCGGTTCCAGATCCAGCAGGGGATCCACTTCCTGGTGCCGTGCGGGACCACCGGTGAGAGCCCTACCCTGACGCACCAGGAGCATCTCCGGGTGGTTGAGGTCGCGCTGGAGGAGGCCCGGCAGGCTTCCCGAACGGTGCCGGTGTTCGCCGGGGCGGGCGGCAACAATACCGCCAAAATCGTCTCCCTGATCCGGGAGCTGGAAGCGATGGGCGTGGACGGAATCCTTTCGGTGTCGCCCTATTACAGCAAGCCCACGCAAGAGGGCATCTTTCAGCACTACCGCGCGCTGAGCGACGCCACGCGGCTGGCCATTGTCGTCTACAACGTGCCTGGACGGACAGGCTCGAACATCGAGCCGGCCACCCTGGCCCGCCTGGCCGCGCTGCCGAGCATCGCCGGCGTCAAGGAAGCATCCGGCAACATCACGCAAATGGCCGAAGTCCTGAATGCCGTGCCGGAGGGCTTCGCCGTGCTGTCGGGCGACGACGCCATCACCCTGCCGCTGATGGCGCTGGGCGGCGTGGGAATCATTTCCGTGGCTGCCAACGAGGTGCCGGGGATGATGGCGCGGCTGGCCGACCTGTGCCTGGCCGGTGATTTTGCCGCCGCCCGCCAGCTCAATGGCCGCCTGCTCCCGCTGATGCAGGCCAACTTTATCGAGTCGAACCCCATCCCGGTGAAAGCGGCGCTGGCCATGATGGGCCTGATCGAAGAGGTGTATCGCCTCCCGCTGGTCCCCATGAAGCCCGAGAACAAGGTGATGCTGCAAAAGGTCCTCGAAGGTTTGGGCCTGCTGGCGCACTAGGTCCAAGGGTCAGACCCTTGGACCTTTGGACCCTTGGACTTTGGACCATGAATTTACAGGAACGAATTGAGCGCCTGTTTGACACTTCGCCGATTACCGACGAGCACCTGTGGACGTTCGAGGAGTTTAAGAAGGACCTGAACGCCGGGCAGGTGCGGGCCGCCGAGCCGGATCCTGATGTCCAACCGGGCGGCTGGCGCGTGAATGCCTGGGTGAAGAAGGGCATTCTGCTCGGCTTCCGCTGCGGCGCGCTGCAGGATATGTCGGGGGGCGTATTCCCATTCTTCGACAGGCACACCTACCCGCTGAAGCACTTCGAGCTGGAAAGCGAGGTGCGCATTGTTCCTGGGGGATCGTCGATCCGCGACGGCTGCTACGTGGCCCGCGGCGTCACCTGCATGCCGCCGGTCTACATCAATGTGGGCTCGTACGTGGACGAAGGCACGATGATCGATTCGCACGCGCTGGTAGGCTCGTGCGCGCAAATCGGCAAGCGCGTCCACCTCAGCGCGGCGGCCCAGGTCGGCGGCGTGCTCGAGCCCATCGGCGCCCTGCCGGTCATTATTGAAGACGACGTGCTGGTGGGCGGCAACTGTGGCATCTACGAAGGCGCGGTGGTGAAGCGGCGCGCGGTGCTTGGCGCCGGCACCATCCTGACCGGCTCGACCCCGGTCTACGACCTGGTCCGCGGCGAGATTTACCGGCGCGAGGGCGACCGGCCGCTGGTTATTCCCGAAGAGGCGGTGGTGGTTCCCGGCTCGCGCCCGGTCACCGCCGGCCAGGGGCGCAAGTGGCGCATCTCGCTTTACACTCCCGTCATCGTCAAGTACCGCGACGAGAAAACCGACCGCGGCATCCAACTCGAAGACCTGCTGCGCTGACGGCGGCTGCATTTCCTGTACTCCGAGACTGAGCAAACTCGGCCAACTGGCATCCCGGCCTTCCCCCTGGTGTCTGAAAGAAAAGTGCTTTTGGATGGGCTAATAAAGTGATACGTTTCCGCTGCTCTTGTGATTGGGGTCGATAACAACATTTGCGCTGCACGCCTGAGGAAGCAGAGAAGTGGCTACGTCGCAGACGTTTAGTTTTCCGGCGAGCCTGCCCACCCTACCCGAGGTTGTCGTGGCCGATGGCCGGACTCTTCGAATTCTCATCAATTGCCGGCAGTTGTGCTTGCAGCATTTTACGACCCTGACCGGGGCCCGGCTCTCCCAAACCCGGTTCGCCCAGATGTACGCCAGCCTCCGTGCCGATTTCTATCGCGTCGTGAGAGGCAACGTCAGCGGCGCACGCCCGTTCGGACAAGCAGACGTCACAGTGCTGAGGAGGATGTTGGAGTCGAGCAGTGCTGATGAGGCGCTGGTGCGATGTGCCGCGCTGCTCAGAGCGTTGAGCACGCTTGTGGAGGAGGAAATGGGCGGCTTGGGCCGATTCGCCCACCCGACCGTCCGTGCAAGCCCGGCTCTTGGAGAGGAGGAGTTTCTGGTGACAGCCAGGCAACCGAGCGTCATCGTCGAGCGGTTGGGACCCGCGCGGCTGCCCAGGCTGGTCGAGGAGGAGAGTGAAACGATCGCCAGTTATCATCCCGGGCTGCGGATTACTCCGCCTCGAATCGGAGACAGGCAGTTGGAGCGACATGAATTGCCGCGCCGCACGGCGGAGTTACTGCAGCAGCGTGCCCGGAGCGGTGCTGTCAAGCTTGCCATGACGCCTCTGACTCTCGACGCCGACCTGCGGGGCGGTGCGCTTCCAGGATTTCCGCCGAATGAGCCCCCGCGGTTCGTCCTTCACGCGGTTGGGGATGAAGCTCCCCAGATCGAGGTTCTGAAGCGGGTTTTGCAGCGCTGTTACGACGAAGCGGTCTCGATTCTCGTTCTGCCCGAACTGCGCGTGCCGCCCACATTGCTCTCGGTCATTGTTGATTTCCTGAAGCGGCAGCCACCGGAGGGGCTGGAGAACGGACGGGGACTGCTGCTGGTGGCAGCCGGAAGCTGGCACGTGCTGGACGCGGGCTCCTGGGTGAACCGTTGCGAGGTCCTCGACCACCGCGGTGACAGGATTTGGGCGCACGAGAAGCTTGCCGAGTACCACATCACGCCGGAAAACGTGCAGGAGGCGCCCGGTTTGAAGGAGCGCCTCGGGATCACTGACCAGGGAGGAGTGGAGGGCATTCGTCGGGGGATGCGACTGGAGTTCTGCGATTCACCGCTTGGGCGGATCGCGGTGGCCATCTGCGTGGGTTTCTTTCACCAGCCTCTGGAACAGTTGCTCATCGACTCGGGTGCGGATCTGCTGCTGGTCCCGGCAATGACAAGCGACGTAAGACCGATCGAGGATCGGGCGCGAGCGCTGGTTCGTTCACAACGGGCCTCGACGTTCGTGGCGAATTGTGGCACCACGGCCTGCTCGAGGAAGCCCGGACATGATGATAAGGGCTGCTGTTTCTATCAGATACCGCGAGGCAGAGAGACCAACCGGCTGCCCTGCCCGTGCGCGACTGGGGATTACCTGCACGTTTTCAGGTTAACTGATATTTAACACACCCTATTGACAAGCCGAGAAACTTGGGCCATCATTTACCAATCTATTAACAGTAGCCATGACCACCGACGAATTGAGCGCATTGCCTTACGACCAACTCGTTGCTCTCGCCCGCCAGAGTCTGGGCAACTCAGACCTGGAGGCGTTGCGGCAACTGGATAGCGTTTTCCATCAACTGTTTTTTAACGAAGCTCGCCGCGGCACCCAGAGAAGCCGCACCGATTTCATTGCGGCGATGCTCAAGATATTGGACTCCAACGAGGCTCGCGGACATCCTCCCGCCGCAGAACTCCCCCGCTACCTGTCCCGCTGGGAACATCTGGACGTGCTGATGGACGCGTTCCGTGGCGAAAGAGATCCGCTTGCGGAAGCGCAGCGGTTGGTGGCCAGCCGCAACAAGGGCCAGGATCTGCTGGAAGAAGTGGCAAGGGCCGGGGCGCTCGGCATCCTGGCTGGCGAGCTGGCAACGCGCCTAGACATGAGCCCGCAGCAACTTTCCCGCCTGCTGGGCGAATTCGAGGCGAACGACATCATCGAGCGTTTTCCACGTGGAAGGAGCGTGTTCGTTTGCCTGGGTCTCAGGGGTCAACTGATCGGGGAACGCTTGGCAGAAGCCGGGGCGGGGGCGGCTCAGGCGGCGGCCGCGGCGGCGGGCGCGGAAGCCGGGGCGAGTGAGGCCCAGGTCGCCGCCACAGTTCGGCGGGACCTGCCGGCGCCCGAGCCGTGGCGGTTTCCCGACGGTTCGGCTTGCTTGGGTCCGATACCCTCGCCTCGCCAGTTGTTGTCTGTGGAGGCCATGTCAACCGGGCGGGTAATGTGAGGCCATGTCTTACTACGTCACTTTTTACTCGTACAAGGGCGGCGTCGGGCGAACGCTCACGCTGGTGAACGTGGCCGTCAGCTTGGCGAACCTCGGCCATTCGGTGTTCATCTGGGAGCTTGATCTCGAAGCGCCGGGCATGCTCAACCTGCCCTTCTTTCACCCGCTGCGCGCGAAAGCGGCCGGTGGCACCGTCGACCTGCTGGTTAATGCGGGCGGTCGCGGCGCGGAAAGCGGGGACGACTTGGCCGCCAGGCTGTCGCGTTTCGTCCTCGAGCATCCGGCGTTCGAGCCGGGTCGCCTGCGGTTGCTGCCCGCCGGAGCGCCCGATGCACAATACTCTCGGTTGTTCACCTCAATCCGGTGGGACCGTCTTTTCGGCGAAGGCGTCACGACCGGCTCGGAACTGTTCGAGAAACTGCGGCAAGCAGTTGATTCGTACAACGCCGCATTTGTACTGATTGATTCGCGCACGGGCGTTACCGACATCGGGGCAATCTGTACCGTCCAGTTGCCGGATACCGTGGTGCTGGTCTACCACCTGAATCATCAGAGCCTTGCCGGGACGCGTGATATTTATGCCGCGTTGGGCGACGCCAAGCGGCTTCAGGGGATCCGACGGCGCGAACTGAACATCCTGCGGGTCGCGTGCATGGTTCCGGCCGAGTGGCCCGAGTTGGCTGCCCGGCGGCGGGACGCCTTCGAACATGCGGGACCTGTCCTGGGCGCTGCCAGACGCAAGCAAAAAGCAACTGCCGAGTTCAATCTCGCCCCTCATGTGGAGATCCCTCTTAACACATCGCTGCTGCTGGAGGAACGCATCTGGACATTCGACTTCCCCGAGGATCCACTCTCGCAGACCTACGGGAAGTTGGCCGCGAAGCTGATGGATGCCGCGAGTGATGCGTCGGCCAGACCACGCGAAGCGCCGGCCGCCGGTCTTCTCTCTCGGGAAAAGGACCGCGTGCGCGAGGGCAAGAGCTTTGAGGAAAAGGTCGCCGACATCCTGCGCCTGATGGGCTTTGATGTGGAACTCGACGTCGATATTGGCGATACTCACGCCGATGCAGTCGCGCACAAGCGGGAAGCGCTCCAAGACTCGTGGTTCATCGTGGAGTGCAAACCTCGGCAGCGGCGGGCACATCTCGACGCGCTGGAGGCGCTTCGCCACGCTCTCCACGTCTTCCGCCAGCAGAAGCCCGTCGCCCAAGGGCTTTACGTCTCCGGTGGGCCTCCATCGGACGAACTACGGGCACAGGCCGAAGCGACCGGCGTACAGTGCAAAACCTACGACGAGCTTCTCTCGGACCTGGTTGACCTAAGGCCGTACCTGACCGCGCTTGTCCAGGACGTGGAAGGGAAAGACATTGACCGGCTGTACGTGGAGCAGGATATATGGCCCGAGGGCTCGGAGGCCCGATTGCCGGCTGCGGCCTACCTCAGGAAATGGCTGGCCGATCCCGACGCGCTCCACCTGACAATCCTCGGAGATTACGGCACCGGCAAGACCTGGCTATCCCGCAAGCTCGCCTGTGATTTCGCGCGGCGCTACCGTGACGACCCGGCCAACAACCGGCAACCAGTTCGCGTGGACTTGCGGGATGCGGCGAAGGCCCTCAGCCTGGAGAACGTCCTTTACGACCATTTTCAGCGGGCCGGCTTGGATGTGGTTCCCAAGCGGATTCTCCACCTGCTGGCCGAAGGCCGCCTGGTGCTGATCCTCGACGGTTTTGACGAGATGGCCACGCAGTCGAGTTGGGATACGACGCTGGCCAATTTTCGGGAACTGGCTCGCGCGGCCCAGGGGAAAGCGAAGATCATCCTCACCTGCCGGACGCACTACTTCAAAGAACGCGCGCAGGTACGGGAACTGGTCGAGGGCCGGAAACCATCGCCATCCTCGGAGGGGACGGAGCTTTACCGGGAAGTGGCCAGCCGGCGCGGATTCAACGTCGCCCATCTGCTCGAATTCGACAGTGAGCAGGTGGACGGCTACATCAACCGAGCGTGCGGCAGCCGGGCCGGCGAAGTGCGCGGGGTGATTGAGCAAATTCCCAGCCTGAAGGACATCGCCGGCCGCCCGGTGCTGCTGGAGATGATCGTCCGCTCCGCGCCGCGGCTGGTGGAGTCCGGCGGCGAGATCAACGTTGCCCGCCTGTACGAGACTTATACCGAGGAATGGCTTCGCCGGCAGGATTGGCGCCTCCGGCTCACGCGCGAGGGCCGGACCACGCTGGTACAGGAACTGGCAGTCAAGCTCTGGGAAACCGATGGCGCGAGGATTCACTACCGTGAGCTGGCCAACGTCCTGGCCGGCCTCCTCAAGGACCGGGTGACTACGGATCGGGAGCTGGAAATGGCCGACTACGAGGTGCGGACTGCTTCCTTCCTCACCCGCGACGCCGAAGGTCACTACGGCTTCTCCCATCGCAGCTTCCTGGAGTTCTTTCTCGCCCAGCGGATTGCCCGGCTGTTGCAGGAGGCCGCGGGCGATCCTGCCAGGATCACGGACGCGCTTCGGTTGCGCCTCCTCAGGCCCCAGGTCGTCGGCTTTCTGCGCGAGCTCGTTTCTGCTGATGCGCTGATCCCTGGCCTTGCCGGAGTCCTGGAGCGGCCGTACGCCAGGCTGGCGTCGGAGAACTGTCTGCTGGTGCTGGCTCCAACGGACGAAAGCAGCCGGCAGCCGAAACAATTTGAACTTGAAGGCGCCGATCTGGCGGGCCTGTCGCTGGCGGGTTACCGGCTGCCTGGCGCCAACCTCAGCAAAGCGCGGCTCGCGGGCGCCAACCTTTCCGGCGCGTTCCTGCAATCTGCATGTTTGGCCGACGCCGACCTGACGGAGGCCCGACTGGAGAATGCCATCTGTACCGGCGCGAACTGCAAGCGCACGAACCTCGGCGGCGCCGTCCTGAACCAGGCAGATCTCCGCGGCGCGGACTTTTCGGATGCAGACCTGTCCTTCGCCAGCCTGGTCGGCGCGCAACTCGACCGCGCGACCTGGGAAGGCGCCACTCTGGACGGAACGGGGTTTTATGGCGCCCGGGTTTCCGAACCATTCCTGAATGTTGCGTTCTACACGCGACTCCCGGGAAAAGTACACGTGGAACCCGGCAGGCTGCTCGCAGTGCCTCAAACGGGTCCCTCGGGCCAGGTTTTCTCGGTCGCATACAGTCCGGACGGCAAGCTGGTCTCGGCAGTGTATGGGGGCACAATCGGCGTCTATGACGTTGTCACGGGACATTGCCGCCGGCTGTTTTCCGGGCACTTGGGCCGCACGTGGGTGGCGGCTTGGAGCCCGGATGGGCGGCGGTTGGCCAGCGGCGGCGCCGACAAGATGGTGCGGCTGTGGGACACCGACAGCGGGCGGCTGCTGCGCACGCTGGAGGGCCACACCGGTTCAGTTTGGTCGGTGGCCTGGTGTGGGGATGGGCAGCAGTTGGCCAGTGGCGGCGACGACAAGATGGTGTGGCTGTGGGACGCCGACAGCGGGCGGTTGCTGCGCACGCTGGAGGGCCACGCCGCTGTGGTCTGGTCGGTGGCCTGGCGTGGGGATGGGCGGCGGTTGGCCAGCGGCGGCGCCGACAAGATGGTGCGGCTGTGGGACACCGACAGCGGGCGGCTGCTGCGCACGCTGGAGGGCCACACCGGTTCAGTTTGGTCGGTGGCCTGGCGTGGGGATGGGGGGCAGTTGGCCAGCGGCGGCGACGACAAGACGGTGCGGCTGTGGGACACCGACAGCGGGCGGCTGCTGCGCACGCTGGAGGGCCACGGCGCTGCGGTCAGGTCGGTGGCCTGGCGTGGGGATGGGGGGCAGTTGGCCAGCGGCGGCGACGACAAAACGGTGCGCCTGTGGGACGCTGACAGCGGGCGGCTGCTGCGCACGCTGGAGGGCCACGGCGATTGGGTCTGGTCGGTGGCCTGGCGTGGGGATGGGGGGCAGTTGGCCAGCGGCGGCAACGACAAGACGGTGCGCCTGTGGGACGCCGGCAGCGGGCGGTTGCTGCGCACGCTGGAGGGCCACGGCGATTGGGTCTGGTCGGTGGCCTGGCGTGGGGATGGGGGGCAGTTGGCCAGCGGCGGCGACGACAAGACGGTGCGGCTGTGGGACGCCGACAGCGGGCGGCTGCTGCGCAGGCTGGAGCGCCACGGTGCTGGGGTCAGGTCGGTGGCCTGGCGTGGGGATGGGGGGCAGTTGGCCAGCGGCGCCGTCGACAAGATGGTGCGGCTGTGGGACGCCGACGGCGGGCGGCTGCTGCGCACGCTGGAGGGCCACGGCGCTGGGGTCAGGTCGGTGGCTTGGCGTGGGAATGGGCGGCAGTTGGCCAGCGGCGGCAACGACAAGATGGTGCAGCTGTGGGACACCGACAGTGGGCGGCTGCTGCGCACGCTGCGGGGCCACGGCGATTCGGTCTGGTCGGTGGCCTGGCGTGGGGATGGGGGGCAGTTGGCCAGCGGCGGTGGCGACCAGGCGGTGCGGCTGTGGGACACCGACAGCGGGCGGCTGCTGCGCACCCTGGAGGGCCACGGCGCTCGGGTCAGGTCGGTGGCCTGGCGTGGGGATGGGGGGCAGTTGGCCAGCGGCGGCGACGACAGCACGGTGCGCCTGTGGGAGGTGGAGAGCGGGCGGCTGCTGCGCACGCTGAAGGGCCACAGCGCTTGGGTCGCGTCGGTGGCCTGGCGTGGGGATGGGCGGCAATTGGCCAGCGGCGGCGGCGACCGGACGGTGCGGCTGTGGGACGTGGAGAGCGGGCGGCTCGTGCGCACCCTGGAGGGCCACGGCGCTTGGGTCACGTCGGTGGCTTGGGGTAGGGATGGGACGCGGTTGGCCAGCGCCGCGGCCGACGGTAGCATCCGGATCTGGGACACCGAATCCGCCTGCTGTCTTGTCACTCTTCTTCAGTTTGCGCCATCGGGCTGGCTGGCGCTGACCGCCGACAACCGGTTCACGGGCGACGACGTTGGAAAGCGCTTCCTTACATTTGCTGACGGCTGGGCGCTCTACCCCGCTGCTACCTTTCCGGAACTCGACGACCCCGCCGCGGTTCGGCGCGCGCTTGTCGGCGACTGACGGTTTCCCGCCGCTTTTGCCCGGTTCTGCGTCATCGTCAAGTACCGCGACGAGAAAACCGACCGCGGCATCCAACTCGAAGGCCTGCTGCGCTGAAAAAACGGCCCAGCCGAGGGTTCAACCGACAGACGCAGGCCTGCCCCGGCGTGCCAGGGAGGACGCAGAGAAAACGCCGTGAGCCTCTCTGCGCTGAGATCCACTCGGCGGGAACTCTATTCGTTGAACACGCGGACGAAGATGGCGTCCACGTTCTGCAGATAGCGGGTGTGGTCGAAGGTCTTGTCGATCTCGGCCGGCGTCAGGGTGCGGGAAATGTCCGGGTCGGCCGCGACCAGCGCGCGGAAATTCTCCCCGCTCTCCCAGGCCTGCATGGCATTGCGCTGCACCCAGCCGTAGGCGTTCTCGCGCAGCACCCCCTTGGCGGCCAGGTCCAGCAGCAGTTGGCCGGAGAAAACCAGGCCGCCGGTCAGATCGAGGTTGCGGCGCATGCGCTCGGGGTAAACCAGCAGCCTGTCGATCAGCGTGGTAGTGCGGTCCAGCAAGTAGTCGAGCAGGATGGCGGAGTCGGGCAGAATCACCCGCTCCGCCGAGGAATGCGAGATGTCGCGCTCGTGCCACAGGGCCACGTTCTCGAAGGCCGCCTGGGCGTTGGCGCGCACCACCCGCGCCAGACCGCAAATCTGCTCGCAGGTGATGGGGTTGCGCTTGTGCGGCATGGACGAGGAGCCCTTCTGCCCCTTGCTGAAGTACTCCTCGGCTTCGCGGACCTCGGTGCGCTGCAGGCCCCGGATTTCCAGCGCGATCTTCTCCAGCGAGGCGGCGATCACCGCCAGCGTGGCCAGGTACCAGGCGTGGCGGTCGCGCTGCACAATCTGGCTGGAAACTTCGGCCGCCTTCACGCCCAGGCGCGCGCATACCCGCTCTTCGATCTCCGGCGGCAGGTGGGCGAAGGTGCCGACCGCGCCGGACAGCTTGCCCACGCGCATCTGCTCGGCGGCGGCGTCCAGCCGCTCGATGTTTCTGCGGTTCTCCGTGTACCAGATGGCCAGCTTCAGCCCGAAGGTGGTGGGCTCGGCGTGCACGCCGTGCGTGCGGCCCATCATCGGGGTGTGGCGGAACTCGTTGGCCCGCCGCTTCAGCACCTCGCCCAGGCATTGAAGCCCCTGGCGGAGCAGGGCAGAGGCCTCCCGCACCTGTAAGGCCTGCGCCGTATCCAGCACGTCGCTGGAGGTAAGGCCGTAATGGAGGTAGCGCGATTCCGGCCCCAGCGATTCGGCCACCGCGGTGGTGAAGGCGATGACGTCGTGCTTCACCTCGCGCTCGATGGCCGCGATGCGCTCGGCGTCAAAGCGGGCCTTCTCGCAGATGGCCCGGGCGGCTTCGGCGGGAATGATCCCCGCCTCCGCCTCCACGGCCGCCACCGCTTTCTCCACCTCGAGCCAGCAACGATACCGGTTTTCCTCGCTCCAGATACAGCCCATCTCCGGCCGCGTATAGCGCGCAATCATGCTGCTAGTTTACGACCTTTAACCACAAAGACCAAAGGGGACGAAGTCCACAAAGAAAGCCCTTCGTGGACTTTGTGTCCTTTGGACTTTGTGGTGAACTGTATTCAGCGCTGCGGGGCCGGACGGCCGTAGCCGGACTGGCGGTTCGGGCCGCCCTGCTGATTGATGCTGCTCACGAGCTCCTTGGCCTGCTGGAAGTCCTCGGTGTCGTTCACCCACGGCTTAGGCGGCCCCAGCCTGGCCTCCTCCTGCCGCACCGCCTGCACCCGGTTGCCGGGGTTGGGGTGATCGGAAAGGAACTGGATGGACCCGCCGCGGTCCTTCGCTTCCAGTTTCTGGAAGAAGACGGCCATCAAATCCGGGTTGTAGCCGGCGTCGTACATGATGCGCGCGGCCTCGAGGTCGGCCTGCCGCTCGGCATCGCGCGAGTATTTCAACAGCACGGAGTTGGCCCCCAAGCCAAGCCCCATTCGCGCCAGTTGGCTGAGCGCGGAACCGGAGCGCGTCATGCCGCCCAGGATGGCCAGCGGGAATTGCGCCAGCATGGCCTTGGAGGCGTTGTTGGTGGCGTGGCGAAGCGCCACGTGAGAGATCTCGTGCGCCAGCACGCCGGCCAGCTCCGCTTCGTTATCGGCGGCGGCGATGGTGCCGGTGTTCACGTAAACGGGACCGCCGGGCAGCGCGAAGGCGTTGATGTTCTTGTCGCGCACGACCTTGAAGGTGTATGGGAAGTCGGGCGCCTGCGAATAGCTGGCCAGCCGCCGCCCGAGCTGGTTGATATAATCCTCCAGGAAGGCGTCACGGGCTATGGGCAATTGCCGGTCGGTCTGGGCGGCCGCCTGCCGGCCCAGATCGACGTCCTGCTGCCGGGAAAAGAGGTTGAATCCGGGCTTGATCTGCGGGCGATCCGCCGCAGCCGCCTGCAGGGCAAACAGGGTCAAAAGGCAAGCTGCCGACAGAAAACGCTTCTGCAACATTCCCATAAGTCCTCGCACAGTACCGTACAGCAACATCTCATAAAGAGATGCGCCGCAACCGGCCCGCGTTTCGCGGGTTCGGCTGACGGCTGTCGGCTGACGGCTGTCGGCCCACCGCCTACAGCCTACAGCGCGGAGTGATATACTGTTGCGGGCTGTTTCTTGGCCCCTATGCGTTTCAGAAATCAGGAGATACGCTGCGATGGCAGTACAGAAAACCTCGAGAATCTGGCACAACGGCAAATTCATAGCATGGGACGACGCGCGCATTCACGTGCTGTCGCACGTGGTCAGTTACGGCTCCTCAGTCTTCGAGGGGATCCGCTGCTATGACACACCCGGCGGGCCGGCCATCTTCCGCCTGAAAGAGCACACCCAGCGGTTGCTGAATTCCGCCAAGATCTACCGCATGGAAGTGGGCTTTACGCTGGAGCAGCTCATGGACGCCATGCGGGAACTGGTGCGCGTGAACCACAATGCCGCCTGTTACCTGCGGCCGATCATACTCCGCGGCCTGGGCGACATGGGCGTGCATGCCGGCAAGTGCCCGATCGAGGTCTATCTGGCCACGTGGGAATGGGGCAAGTACCTGGGCAAGGACGCGCTGGAAAACGGCGTGGATGTGTGCGTCAGTTCCTGGAATCGCTTCGCTCCCAACACCCTGCCGGCCATGGCCAAGGCCGGCGCCAACTACATGAATTCGCAGCTTGTGCGGATGGAAGCGGTGGCCAACGGCTACCACGAGGGCATCGCGCTGGACGTCAACGGCCTGGTCAGCGAGGGCAGCGGCGAGAACATTTTCGTGGTCAGCAACGGCACGATTTATACCCCGCCGATCGGCTGCTCGGTGCTGCCCGGGATCACCCGCGACAGCGTGGTGCAGTTGGCCCGCGACCTGAACCTCCCCGTGGTTGAGCAGGCCATCGCGCGCGAGGCGCTGTACATTGCCGACGAGGTTTTCTTCAGCGGGACAGCCGCGGAAATCACGCCCATTCGGTCCGTCGACAAGATCACGGTGGGCGCCGGACATCGCGGGCCCGTCACCCAGGCTCTGCAGGAAGAGTTCTTCGCCATTATCGAGGGCCGCAAGCAGGACCGGCGCGGCTGGCTCTATGCGGTGGCCGAGCAGCCGGCCGGCGCCGCCCGCTGATCAAGTCCAAGGTCCAAAGTCCAAGGTCCAAAGTCGATGGCGACGGTGACTCTGGACTTTGGACTTTGGACCTTGGGCCTTCCGGATGATCAAGGCGATTCTTTTCGACCTCGGAAACACGCTTATCCCGTTCGATTACAACCGGGGCTTCTCCGGGATCGCACCATTCTCCCCGTGCTCGGTCGAGGAGATGCGGCGGCGGATCGCGGCCAGCGACCTGGCGCAGCGCTTCGAAACGGGCCGAATGTCGGGCCAGGAGTTTGTGCGCGAATTCAGCGAGCTACTCGAGCTGCGGCCGCTCGATTACCGCCACTTCTGCGATATCTGGTGCAGCATCTTCCTGCCGGAAACACTGATCCCCGACCAGATGATTTGCGAATTGCGCCGGAACCACCGGCTGGTGCTGCTGTCCAACACCAACGAGATTCACTTTTCGATGATCTGGGACAAATATCCGTTGGTGCGCCACTTCCACGAGCTGGTTCTCTCCCACCGCATCGGGGCGATGAAGCCTGCGCCGGAGATCTACCGGGCGGCCGTGGAGCGCGCCGGCTGCCGCCCTGAAGAATGCTTCTTCACTGACGATGTGCCCGCCTATGTAGATGCCGCGCGGCGCGAGGGTCTGGATGCGGTGCAATTCCAGTCGCTGCCGCAGTTGGAGCGGGAACTGCGCGCCCGCGGGGTAGCGTGGTGATCTGATCCTAGCGAACAGGGAACCTTGCTGTCCGGAGAATGTGAACCGCATCGTTTCTGGTTCTGTTACGATGCATGAAAACGCTCGCTGACGGCCGTGACCTATGACCGAAATCGCTCCTCGTATCGTGGTTGACCCCCAGATCCGGTTCGGCAAGCCGGTGATCAGAGGCACGCGGGTTCCTGTCCACACGATCATCGCTAAGCTGGCGGGCGGAATGGCGCCAGAGGAAGTTGCCCGAGAGTACGAAGTGACTCCAGAGGATATCAGAGCTGCCCTCGCTTACGCGGCCAACGTTCTGGAGCAGCAGGAAATCCGCGCCCTGGCATGAAGCCACGCGGGAATCATTGTCAGCCGGATCCCGGACGAGTATTCGAGCGAAGCGCTGAACCGCGCGCTACTTCAGGCCATCGAGGATCTGACGGCTGAAGAGATCAGGGGAAGTCTGATCATTGT
>Ga0315277_10006475_pt1 | contig 15314 bp, 19 predicted proteins | sample YL17G05_15_MG_FD_203695 | JGI IMG/M metagenome (GOLD analysis project Ga0315277, IMG submission 203695) | Sediment microbial communities from Yellowstone Lake, YNP, Wyoming, USA - YL17G05_15 | ecosystem: Environmental > Aquatic > Freshwater > Lake > Sediment | place: USA: Wyoming | collected...
GGCGACAGGCTGACGGTCGTTGATGAACTGGGAAACATACTGGAGCCCAAGGCCGTCTTCTCTATGCTGATAGATCACATCGCGAAGGAAAAACCGGGCGCCAAGGTCGTGTACGATGCGCTGGCATCGCAGATGGTGGTCGATAGCATAAACAAGGCGGGCGGCGTGCCGTTGGTGTGCAGGGTAGGACATACATACATAACGAACAAGATGCTGGACGACGGTGCTGCACTGGCTGGTGAGATATCTGGGCATTATTACTTCAAGGAGACCAATGGCGCGGATGATGCCCTGTTTGCGAGTATGAAGGTGCTGGAGTACGTCCTTGACAAGCAGAAGAAAGTTTCGGAGCTGGCGGGGCAGTTCAAAGGTTACATCTCCGGTGAGATGCGGGTGGAGATAAAGCCGGAGGAGAAGTTCGCGTTCATAGAGAAGCTGAAGGACGAGCTGAGCAAGGAGTGGAAGATAGACACGCTGGACGGCGTCAAGGTGTTCTTTGGTGAAGGTTGGGCGCTGTTCAGGCCGTCGAACACCGAACCGAAGATATCGATAGCCTATGAAGCGAAGGACCGCAGGAGCTTCGAGGGAGTGGAAGCTTTCGTTAATTGGATAGTGTCGAGGATACCCAAGTGATAGTATGCAAGCAATAATCCTGGCTGCTGGCGAGGGCACGCGGATGCGACCGCTCACGTGGACGAAGGCAAAGCCGTTGCTGGAAGTGGCTGGCAAGAGCCTGCTCGAAAGGAACCTCGAGCAGCTCGAGAAGGCAGGTTGCGACAACGCCGTGATAGTGGTCGGCTACAGGTCCGAACAAATAAAGCAGGCGTTCGGGGACAGGTACGGCACGCTCAAGCTGAGTTACGTGCTGCAGGTCGAGCAGAAGGGCACCGGCCATGCGCTGCTGCAGGCCGAACAGCTTGCTGAAGAGAAGTTCATCGTGCTGATGGGCGACGACCTCTATGGTGCGCAGGACGTGAAGGCCTGCTGGAACGCAGGATTGAGCATAGCTGCAAGTGAAGTGAAGGACCCGCAGAGGTTCGGCGTGCTGGTTGCCAGTGGCGGCAGTATGGTTGATGTTGTTGAGAAGTCAGCCCAACCGCCAAGCAATCTCGCAAACACCGGGCTGTACAGCATGGACAAGCGAATCTTTGCTGCATTGCGCGGCGTGAAGCAGTCGCCGCGCGGCGAGATAGAACTGACCGATGCGGTAAAGGCTATGGTAAAGATTGCCGAGGTAAAGGTCGTCAAGGCAACGGGATGGAAGCCAGTTGGCTACCCGTGGGATCTGCTGGCAATAAGCGAGGAGCTTGTCAAGTCCGAGGTAACAGGAACCGAGATTGATGGTTCTGCGGAAGTCAGCGAGAGGGCGACGATAGTCGGTCCTGTCAGGGTAGGTGCTGGTACCACGTTAAAGTCGGGCGTGCACATCGAGGGCCCAGTGATAATCGGGAAGGAATGCAACATCGGGCCGAACTGCTTCATCAGGGCGGGAGCAGTCATAGGCGACGGTGTGAGCATAGGCAATGCGGTCGAGATAAAGAACAGCATCATAGGCGACAGGACGCATGTCAGCCACCTGAGTTACATCGGTGACTCTATCATAGGGAACAACTGCAACCTTGCTGCAGGTACCATAACCGCGAACCTGAGGCACGACAACCGCAGCGTACGCGTGCCTGTCAAGGGGCAGCTGGTGGACACCGGCCGGCGCAAGTTCGGCATGGTCATGGGCGACAGGAGCAAGACAGGGATACATAACTCGATATATCCGGGCGCGATGGTCGGGCCGTTCAGCTGGGCCGTTCCAAACATCTCCATTACGGGCACGGTGGGACCGTTCAAGTTGTGGGACGGTAAGGAGCAGCTGGAACTTGAACCTAAGAAGTTCGAGGCGCTGGTCAAGGAACCGGGCGAGTTTAAAGTCTTGCAGGAGCTCTATGCAAGGACGCGAGGAGGGAAATAGATGGAGTTCAAAATTCGCCGGCTGACACAAGAAGACATCAAAAAGATAATGATCGAGGAGAGGGAGGCATGGGACGCACCAGGCGGGCCGGTCCTGAGCGCAGACGAAGAGACGATAAGGGAAAGGCTCGGGAGGTATCCGCCAGGGAACATCGGACTTTATGATGGCGACATGCTGGCAGGGAAATGCATCTGGCAGCCCATAAGCGAGGTCGGCGACACGTGGGAAGGAAATGTTGCGAAGGAGAGCCTTGATTCGGAGAGCAAGGAGTGCTACGTCATGAATTTCGACGTGCGGCCGGACTACCGTGGAACCGGAGCATCCGATGCGCTTATGCAGGCGGCGCTGGAATCCATGAAGAAGGCCGGGATGGACACGATGTGGCTCGGTGGGCGCAACGTCCCGAGCAACCGCAAGTTCTACGGGCACTGGCTGGACGAGGTAAAGACCATAGATGATTATTGGGTGGAGGACATCGAGTCAGGAGGCAAAGGTGTGTTGTACACCCGCAACCTCAGGCAGCCGATAGAGAAGCGAAAGGTGGCATGATGGGGCTGGTCGGAAGCTGGGCAAGGTTCTTCGTCGGCTTAGGACTGTCAGCGGAGGTCGTGAGGGCGAGCCTGGCCGGCGACGGGGTAACAGGTATAATGGTCGCTCTGTCCACAGTCTTTTTATTGCTGAGTGCCGGATGGGCGGTGAGGAAAGGTCTTGGCATATGATTGACGAGAACCTGCAGGCGATAGGGAGCCTGCCCGATCAGCTGATGAAGGCGAGGCAGCTCGCCCGCGGCATAGCGGCCAATGATGTAAGGCATGTCTATGTCTGCGGCATCGGTGGCAGCGCTTTGCCAGTAGAGCTGCTGTACAGCCTGGGCGACGAGGTGAGGGTGCCGGTATTCGCGGTGCGCGAGTACAGCTTGCCGGCGATGGCCGGACCAGAAGATCTTGCAATAATTATATCCTATTCTGGCAATACCGAGGAAACGCTTTCATGCTACAAACAGGCAAAGGAGCGCGGGCTGCAGCAGATAGTGATAGCGTCGGGCGGCAAGCTGAAGGAACTAGCAATAGCAGACGGTTATCCGTTCATAGAAGTGCCAAAGGGTTTCCAGCCGCGGGCGGCGATAGGCTACCTTGGCGGAATCGTAATAAGCATCCTGCAGAACAGCGGGCTCGCGAGCCAGGAACTGGACCTGCTGGCCGCGGCGGAGTTCCTGAGGGGACAGGACCTGAAGGAGCAGGCGAGGCTGATAGCGAGCCAGATAGGCTGTAGGCTGCCACACATCTATGCCTCAAGGAGGCTGTGGGGCGCGGCATACAAGTGGAAGATAGCAATCAATGAGAACGCGAAGCGAGAGGCGTTCTGTAACATGCTTCCAGAGTTCAACCACAATGAGATGCAGGGCTTCGGGAGCGGAGGGCGATGGTCGCCGTTCTGCCTGTTCATTGCTGATTCAATCGAGCACCCGAGGATTGCAAGCAGGATAAGGATAACCAAGGAGCTGATAGCCAAGCGCATCGGCGAGGCCAACATAGGCGAGCTGACGATAAGGGGCCCCAACCACCTTGCGCGGCTGTTCTCTGCAATACAGCTGGGCGACCTCGTTAGCTACTACCTGGCGAAGCAGGACGGCACGGAAGTGGGCCCTGTGCCCATGGTCGACGAGCTGAAGAGCGCGCTTGGACCCTTCATTCAAGGTAAATAGCAATCATTGCCCTTTCGCGTAGCCCTTCATCAGCCGCTCTATCTCGAGGACGAAGTGCTTGGGCTTGTTCACCCTCTCGAACTTCAGCTCGCATTCCTCGTGCGAACGGCCGCCAGAGGAGCCTATTATGATGGTACCATAGTTCAGGAGCCTCTCGAGGTAGCCCTGCCTGAAGTTCACGTCGACGATGTTGTCAAGGAAGACGGCCTTGCGGGTCCTCTTTATCAGGCCCCTCTCTATGACCGCCTGGCTGGATGTCAGCTTGTAGAAAAAGCGCAGCCGGTTGAGTTCTACCGAGCCTAGTATCATGACAGAAAGGATTGCCGCAGCCCAGATGCTGACGTCAGTTACGGTGAAGCCCGCCTGCGGAAGGCCGAAGACAAGGCCGGCAAGCAGCACAACCATCATGTACTCCTTCCAGAATGCGGCGCGGGCGGGCCTCATCATGAGCACCGGCATGTCGACTGTCATGCTTTTATTCTTCACTTCCTGACATAAAACCATGACGCAGGCCGAGATCGCAATCATAGGCGGCAGCGGACTCTACAGCGTGGAGATGTTCGATGACCCCAAGGAAGTGCTCATCAAGACGCCTTTCGGTGCGCCTTCGGACGCGATAATAGTCGGGAAGTATAAGGGGAAGGATGTCGCTTTCCTTTCGCGGCACGGCCGCGGTCACAGGTTCACGCCAGCTAACGTCAACTACAGGGCCAACATTTGGGCGCTGAAGGAGCTCGGTGTAAAGCGGATACTCGCCTCGAACGCTTCGGGTTCCTTGAGGGAGGACTACAGGCCAGGGGAGCTCGTCATCATTGACCAGTTCATTGACAGGACCAAAGCCAGACCTTCCAGTTTCTATGAAGGCAAGAACGCGGCCCACCTCAAAGAGTACGGCCTAGACAAGGTCTGTCACGTCTCCTCTGCCGACCCGTTCTGCCCGGACACGAGGGCGCATTTGAGCAATATAGCTAAAAGGCTCGGTTTGCCGGTCCACACCAAGGGGACATACGTATGCATAGAGGGTCCCAGGTTCTCAACGCGCGCCGAATCGAGGATGTTCAGGCAATGGGGCGGGGAAGTGATAGGGATGACGGCATTCCCAGAATGTGTGCTTGCAAGGGAGGCGGAGATTTGCTATGCTTCCGTCGCGCTCATAACAGATTATGACGTCTGGGCCGAAAAGGCAGTTGAGAACATAGATGTGATAAGGACGATGCAGGAGAACGTGCACAAGGTCAAGCAGCTCTTCGCCGCGGCCATAGAGAAGATGCCGGCCGAGCGGAAATGCGGGTGCGCTGAAGCCACGAAGAACGCGTTCATGTAATCCTTCGCGAAGTTAAGGCAATCGGTTCAAATCGTTTTCCGGACTACCTATCTTCATGCCGAAGGAAAGGCCAGACTATGAGCTCGGACCCGAGCAGGAAAAGATGTACGAGGTATTTGACAAGCTCGACCACGAGATAAAGACCGCTAACAATTATCTGAAGTCCAAGGATGCCGTACTTCGCGCCGAGGCGCAAAGGTTGGTGAACGCGCAGCGAGGACTCAGGTCAGAGGACACGCCGGACCTGAAAAGGCTGTATGATATAGCGACAGATCTCATAGAGTTCGACAGACTGGATGATTACCGTGTTTCCGAGGCGAAACTGAGGGAGCAGTTCGCTGAAATAATCGAGGACAGGAAGGATTCGATCGCAGCAAACGAGAGGATTAAGGCCAGGCGCCTGAAGAAGATGGAAAGCGGCGGGGAGTTCTGGGACAAGGTCAGCTACGGGACTGCCAGGGCAGGTAACCTGATATTCAGCGGTGTCGGCAGCTACGGACTTCTCAAGCATTATGCGGAAGGATACGAGGAGTTCGCAATAGCGGTCCTAGGAGGAGCGCTGGTGTGGGGAGAATATGCGGTAAGCAAATGGAAGGACAAGAAGAAGAAAAAGATAGACATAGATTACACCTCCCACCAGAAGAGGATAAAGAGCGAGGCGCGCGAACGGAGGGCCGAGGCAAGCGAGTGGCTCAGCAGCAAGAAACACACCATCAATACAAAGACGCAGAAGAAACGCCGGGTCATATACAAGATATGCTTCGACAAGGAACTTCCGGGTGACATCGCGGCCGATGAGAACGAGAAGATGGAAGAGAGGTTCATGCTGGAAGACAGGCCGATGGAGAGGGCATTAGAGCAGCCGGAGCCCGGGCCGAAGGCCATGCTGGCGAGGGCAAGGTCTTATCAGAGGCGGCTGAAAAAGGAGGTCGGTGACAAGGATGACAAGAATGAGGACTGAGGAAGTCGCACCAATAATCAACGAGGCATTGGAAGTCTACGAGACGAACGTCATTTATATTGGACAAATCGTGGACGACCAGAAAAAAAAGGCCGATATCGATGCCGCGCTGACCGCCCTCTCGGTTGCGCAGCAGTCATTGAAGGACCTCCAGGCGATAGACAGGAAATGCAAGGAAATAGGCATTGTGCCAGAATACGACATAGATGAGCTGCTGGAAACGCACAGGAAATATGCCTATGAGTTGCAGCGGATGATAGGTCAGCACTAACCGGCTATGCCCTTACCGCCGATGGTCGGTGGCGCGCGGACATTGCCTGCTTCTTTCGTCGGAACAGGCGTGATGCCCGGCTTATCGGCGAACTTCGCATCCTTGATGATAAGCTGGCCGCTGCCGGTCTTCTCGTCCCAGATGACCTCTGTCTGTGTGATTACCAGCTTGCGTTTGAACAGCGGGCAGTCGAGCACCTTGGTGTCGAACTCCCCTCCTTCGCCAACGATGCTCAGCTTGTGCTTCTTCTCCAGTTCTACCAGCTCACCGATTGCAGCCTCATCGAGATTCCGGCCGAGCCACTTCTTGGTCAGGCCGGCGGCCTGCACTTTCGTGAACACCACCTCGAAACCTTCCTTGACAAGCGACCGGAGGTATCCCTCGAGGTCGGTGTGCCATAGTGGTGCAAGGAGCTTCAGCTTGAGCTTCTTGCAGACCTTTTCGACCCTCTTCTTCTGGTAGTTCGAGGCCAGGGCTCCGCATATCACGCCTTCGATGTCAAGGTTCTGCAAAAGTATCTCCAGATCATTGACCTCCTTCTCCTTCTCGCCCTCGCTCTCCTTGCTCACCAGCCGCATTTCGAGTGCTTCAGCTTGCATCACGCTGAGCCCGATGTTGCTGGTGTCGTACATGTAACTGTCCGGGTTCTTGCTGTGAATGGTGCAGAGGTAGGCTATCTCGTTGCCTTCCTGCACAGCTTTCCATATAGCGTATACCGAATCCTTGCCACCGCTGAAAAGTGCTGCCAATCGCATATGCAGAGCTGGCCTACGGCCCTTTAAATAGGGTATTCGGCAACAAGTTTGCATGCCGTTCGGGATTCGAATAGAAAATGTTGTAGCCAGTGCCAACCTGAAGGTCGAGATAAAGCTGGAGAAGATAGTCCAGAACCTTGAGGGCATAGAGTACGAGCCCGAGCAGTTCCCTGGAGTTGTAATGAGGCTGAAGGACCCGAAGGCCGCGGCGCTCATCTTCAGTTCCGGAAAGATAGTGTGCACCGGTGCGAAGAGCCCGAAGGATGCCAAGCTTGTTATTGCAAAAATAGTCACGAAGCTGCGCGGTCTGAAGATACACGTGCCGAACGACCACAGCATCAAGCTCGAGAACATAGTCGCGAGCGCGAAGCTGGAGCGCGAGCTCAACCTGGATCACATAGCATTCACGCTAGAAAATACGGAGTACGAGCCGGAGCAGTTCCCCGGCCTGGTCTACAGGATGGACGACCCGAAGGTCACTTTCCTGCTCTTTGGCAGCGGCAAGGTCATCTGCACCGGCGCGCAGTCGATAAAGGACGTCGAAAGGGCCGTCGCAAAGGTGGATAAGCGGCTCAAGCAGCTGAAGTAATATTTAATTTCCTTTGGTTCGGATGCAGCAAAATTTCTTCTAGGCTTAAATACGTTAAACACAATCCTATTAACGCATTCTATGACAGAGCTTGAGCGTTTCGAGGAGTTCTTTTCACAGTTCTACAAGCAGGAAATAGAGCGCGCGATGGCACTCGGCAAGAAATCGATAGGGATTGACTTCGCGCTGCTGGACAGGTTCCCGGACCTTGCGGACAAGCTGCTGACCGAGCCGGCAGAACTCCTCCCGATAGCAATGGAGGCCATCTCGAACATCGAGACGGCGTACGGCCAGCCGAAGCTCGTACCGAGGTTCAGGAACCTGCCGGAACAGAGCATGATAAGGATACGGAACCTGCGCAGCGAGCACATAGGAAAGTTCATAACGATAGACGGCGTGGTGCGCAGGGCCAGCGAGGTCAAGCCGGAGATACAGGTGGCGGTGTTCCAGTGCCCCTCCTGCGAGAAGAAGATGGATGTCCTGCAGACCGAGCGGACGCTGAAGAGGCCCATCTTCTGTGACGATGAAAAGTGCGGCTACAAGGGACAGTTCGATCTTGTCGACACCAAGCTGTTCGACAGCCGCTGGCTCACAATGGAGGAGCCGCACGAGATAGCGACGGCCGAGAATCCCGGCCGGATAAACGTCTACTTCAGGGACGACCTGACCACGCCGGAGATGCAGCGCAAGTGCGACCCCGGGAACAGGCTGAAGGTCACGGGGATCGTGAAGGAGCTGCGAAGGATATTCAAGGGCCAGATGAAGACGCAGCTGGACATAATCATGGAGGCCAACCACGTCGAGCCTACGGACATCGAGTGGGACGAGCTGCAGATATCGCCCGAGGACGAGAAGGCGATAAAGGAGCTTGCATCCGACCCGAAGATATATGACAAGCTGGTGCAGAGCATCGCGCCCAGCATCTGGGGGTTGAACGAGGTGAAGGAGGCGATGGCCTACCAGTTATTTGGTGGAGTGCAAAGAACGGCTGCTGACGGCACGAGGCTCAGGGGCGACATACACCTCCTGCTGGTGGGGGATCCGGCCACTGGAAAAACACAGGTCCTGAAGCTGGTTTCAAAGATTATCCCGCGCGGCAAGTATGTCTCGGGCAAGGGCGTCACAGGAGTTGGGCTCACAGCCAGCGTGACCAAGGACGAGGAGTTCATGGGCGGCTGGGTGCTCGAGGCAGGAGCGATGGTCATCTGCCACAAGAGCCTGATAGCGATAGACGAGTTCGACAAGATGAACAAGGACGACCAGATAGCGATGCACGAGGCTATGAGCACGCAGACGATAAGCGTGGCAAAGGCGACCATAGTAGCAACACTGCCCTCGCAGACGGCTGTTTTGGCCGGTGCCAACCCGAAGCTGCAGCGCTTCGACCCGTACAGGCCGCTCCCCGAGCAGATAGACATACCTGAAACGCTGCTCTCGCGTTTCGACATCAAGTTCCTGCTGCGCGACCTCCCGAACAAGGAGACCGACACGAAGATAGCGGACCACATCATGCAGGTGCGGATGGCGCCGCAGGAGGTGCAGCCGGTCATCCCGCCGGAGATGATGAGGAAGTACATCGCGTATGCGCGCTGGAACTGCCGCCCACAGCTGACTCCAGAGGCTGCGGAGAAGCTCAAGAGCTTCTACCTGGAGATGCGCGGCCTGTGGCGCGACACGAAAGATTCGATTGCAATAACAGCCAGGCAGCAGGAGGGCCTGGTCAGGCTTTCAGAAGCAGTAGCAAAGGTGAGGCTCAGTGACAAGGTGGCGGTAGCTGATGTGGAGAGGGCAATCAAGCTGATGCAGTTCAGCCTCATGCAGCTCAATTTCGATAGCAGCACCGGCAAGATAGACATAGACAGGACGGAAGGGGTATCAACATCAAAGCGCAACATCATACGGACGGTGCTCGACATAATCGACGAGCTGGAGAAGAAGATAGGCAAGCAGATACCCGTCGATGAGATAAAGACCGAGGCGAAGGACAAGGGCATCTCAGAGAGGGACGCCGGTGAGGTAGTCGACCAGCTGAAGAAGGAAGGAAGGCTGTTCGAGGTGCGCCTCGGACAGGTGCAGAAGCTGTGGTGAAATAAATACTTGCTCTGCGATGTTCTGCTCGCCATGCTGAGGCTGGCAGGGTGATTTGATGGAACGCAAAAGGTTGACCGCGTTGAAGGCAGGACTGGTAGAACTAAGCGGCGGCAAGTTCGTGAAGAAGGGCGGCTTCGAGAGCAGCTATGTACTCACTCCCTTAGGCCGCAGGTTGTCCAGAGTAAGGATTCTTGGAATGGTGGTTGACAAGTTCCAGAGCGAGGACGGCAACTATGCAACACTGACCTTGGACGACGGCTCTGAAACCGTAAGGTGCAAGGCGTTCATCAACGTCAAGCTTTTTGATGGACTTGCCGTTGGCGATCTTGTTGACGTCATGGGCAAGATACGCGAGTACAACGGTGAAGTGTATGTGGCACCTGAGGTCGTAAGGAAAGTGGGTGCGAACTGGGAGACGCTCAGGCTGCTCGAGCTGAAGAAGGCATGGAAGGAGCAGCGGGGACTTGTACAAAAGGTGCGCGAGCTCCAGAAGCATACTTCCGACCTGAACGAGTTGAAGGCGCTTGCGGCAAAGGAGGGGCTGGATGCAGACCTGGTGCAGGCCGTGCTGGAGGCGCAGGAGCTGAAGATATTCGAGCAGGAGAAGCAAGTTGAAGCTACGAACGAGACGCGGGACAAGGTGCTCAAGCTGGTGGAGAAGCTGGACACAGGGGAAGGTGCCGATTACGACCAGCTGCTGAAGCAGTCCGGATTTCCAGAGGCGCAGCTGGACGCCGCCGTGAATGAGCTGCTTGAAAGCGGTGTCTGCTTCGAGCCTAAGGCCGGGCGCATAAAGAAGTTATAGAGCGCGGGAGCGAAGCCAGAAGCTCTTGTCTCTCTACTGTCTTGGGTATGTAGATAGCACCGATGAAATTCGTCTTCATCCCCAACCTTCTAGAGGTGTGCGTTGGATAACGCAAATAGAATTGTTCAAGGGCGAAATGTTCCAGATCTTGGTCATCGAGGAAACCCTTGTCTATACCTATAACTGCGCCTCTCCGTCTCAAACCCCTCTCAATAATCCCTTTGACGTATACTGACTTATGCCCTAACTGCCGCCCCGTCCTTATCAGTTCCGTTCTTGCCAACCTGCTTAGAGAGCCGTTGTGGCTGATGAACATGTTATCGTATGCCTCATCATATCTGCGTAAAACGTCTGCAAGCCCACCATAACGAAGGTGGTCATAGAAAGCTTTGGCCCTCGCCATGAAGCTGCTGTATTCCAGTGCCCCTTCTAGCGTAACGAAATCCATGTCGCACAACCCTTCATCTATCGTCTTTGCAAGCCGTCGTGAAAATGAGCGTCGAAACCTTGACCTTACAACAGTTAAATCGGTCTGTTCATAGAACCTTCCGCTCCGTAGGATTTTGTTCAAGGATTCTATGCTGGTCCCGTGGTAGAGTACGATATCGGGACTTCGGATGTTTTTCCTCAAGACCGTTTTGATGTCCATCAGCATAAAACGAAAAGAAAGCTTATAACCTGTGCCGCATGAGTTGACAAACATGCAGACATACGACGAGATGCTCAAGTCCGCAATGGCGAAGATGCCGAAGAGAGAAGGGACTGGCGAGCGGTTCGAGATGCCCGTGATTGAAACGAACATACAGGGCGGCGTCACTATAATGCGTAACTTCTATGCGGTCGCAGCCAAGCTGCGGAGGGAACCGAGGCAGATACTGAAGTTCCTGACCAAGGAGCTGGCCGCGCCGGGCAACCTTGAAGGGGACAGGGCCAGCATTCAGGCGAAGTTCGCACAGCGCGTCATACAGGGCAAGCTGGAGAGCTACGTGAAGGAGTTCGTGTTCTGCAAGATATGCACCCGCCCGGACACGAAGCTGGTCAAGGAATCAGGAGTAATCATAATGCGCTGCGAGGCATGCGGCGCGCGCGGCTCCGTCAGGGAACTTTAACGAAGGTCTTTAGCAAAGGCAGTTCTTGCCGTATTTTCTTCGTGGAGCAATGCGCTGAGGTTGCAAGTTGTTGGCACAATTCTTCATCCACAACGGGCTGCGGGCGAGGCGGCCGGTAGCTGACGAAACCGGGCCTCTTGCCGCCGATGGAGCTGAAGCCGGCGAGCATCGCGGAGGCCAGCTTGTTCTGGTGCTTGTGGACGCTGAAGCGGCTGAGCAAGTCATAAGCAGCAGCCCGCTCCTTAGGATCGGTGAACTCGGCGGCCAGGTTCTCATCCACCCACCACATGAGGGTGCCGGGCTCCTTGTCGCAAGTGTCAATAGCTGCTAACGCAGTGCTATTAGGTCCGCGGAAGATTGCCTTCAGGGCAGCAAAGACGTTGGTAGCGCGGTCACGGCTGGCAAGTCCCGCGTCGATGTCTATCAATGCGGCGCGCATGTCGCCGTCTGCAAGGGAGGCGAAGGAAGCCAGCGGAGATGACGGTGTGAGTTTCTCGGCCTTTGCGACCTCTGCCAGCCTTCCTTCGACGGCAAAGGTCGGCACCCGCTTGAACTCCAGTACCTCGCAATAGGGCCTCAATGACCTTATGCGGGGCTTCCACAGGTCTTCCACCATCAGCACGATTGGGAACACGCTCGCCTTCATGAGCGATGAGAGCTGATTAGAAGTAAAACTGTCGGCGCTTTCTATGACAACGAGCTTCCTCTTCATCAGCAGGCCGCGCTGCTGGATGGCCGGCAACAACTGTTCAATTGAGTCCTCAGGCCCTATCTCGATGAGCTCCCATCCGTTGTCAGCGGCGAGAGCGTGGACGACCGAGGATTTTCCGACTCCCGGCGGCCCTGTTATGATGAGCGCATACCCTTTCTTCCAGCTGGTTAGCCACTCAATGAGACGCGCTATCGCCTCGCGCTGGCCGACGACCTCGGAGACACGCTTTGGCTTGTACTTCGCGGCCAGTCGCATGCCGTATGATTGCAGCGAAACGACTTAAGCATGAGCAGCCATCATTTGCCATGAATCGGCAGCTCGGCGAGACAATAAAGCGCGAAATGGAAAGCAGGCTGGAGGAATACCGGGCATTGCGCGGTAATGGCATCGTCCATTTCATGTGGGATGAAGAGATAGTCCTGACACTGACATATGATACCGGTACGATAACCGTCTATGACAGGAGTCCCGAGAAGGAAAAGCTGCTGCAGGTAGCGAAAGATGCGTTAAATAAGAGCGGCCTCAAATACGAGGAGAAGAGACGTGACCTAGGGGATCCGCGGATCAATCGTACGGTGTTGAAAGTGGTCTGATGACATGCCAATGAACGCGAAGGGCTCGAGGAGGGAAAGGGAACTTCTCGAGAAGCTGAACAAGGAAGGCTTCGTGGCGCACAGGATAGCCGGGAGCGGCGTGGGTGTTGACGCCATCTGCGACCTTATTGCGATAAAGGGCGGAATCCCGCATTTCTTCGAGGTAAAGTCGCGAAAAAAGGTCTATTATCCGAAGGAGCATACGGACCAGCTGAAGGGGATGATGGACGTTGCAAAGAAATGTGGAGCGAAAGCCATCCTTGCCGTCAAGCTGAACTACAAGGAATGGCAGTTATTCGACCTGCACGAGCGGGGTATACCCGAGAAAGTTTCTTGATTTTTGCTCGCCGTGCCGCCTGAACGGAGCGATATCAGAAATCCGATTCTTTTTTATGTGCACGCGTGCGTTGTTGGTTAGCTGAGCGCATGGAAGAGAAGAAGGAAAAGAAAAACGGCAACGGCGGGGAGAAGCCGGAGAAGCCGGAGAAGTCGGAGAGGCCGAAGAAGCTGAAGTTCCTTTTCGTGTCATACGAGGGCCTGATAGGCGACCTGATCTGGGAGATAAAGAAGGAGGGCAACGAGGTCCGCTACTTCATACGTAAAGAGAGCGAGAAGGACGTCTGCGACGGGTTCGTGGAAAAGTGCGACGACTGGGAGAAGCTGATTGACTGGGCGGATGTCATAGTCTTTGATGACACGGGCTTCGGCGAGGTCGCGGACAAGCTGAGGAGGCAGGGGAAGTTTGTCGTTGGGGGAAGCGTCTACACGGACATGCTAGAAGATGAAAGGGAGTACGGGCAGGAGGAGCTCAGGAAGGCAGGCGTGAACATACTGCCGCACTGGGACTTCACGGACTTCGACGAGGCGATAAAGTTCATCAAGAAGAGCCCCGACCGCTACGTGCTTAAGCCGAGCGGGAAGGCGCAGAACGAGAAAGAACTGCTGTTTGTCGGCGAGGAGGATGACGGCAAGGACGTGCTGGAGATACTGGAGCTGTACAAGAAGAACTGGGCCAAGAAGATCAAGGAGTTCCAGATACAGAAGCACGCGAAGGGCGTTGAAGTCGCAGTTGGCGCGTTCTTCAACGGGAAGGAGTTCATCACGCCGGTCCACATCAACTTCGAGCACAAGAAGATGTTCCCGGGTGACATCGGTCCGAGCACGGGCGAGATGGGTACCAGCTCTTTCTGGTCGCCGCCGAACGCCATATTCAAGGCCACGCTGGAGAAGATGAAGCCGGCATTGGCAGCGAGCGGCTATGTCGGATACATAGACATCAATTGCATAGTCAACGCCAACGGCATCTACCCGCTGGAGTTCACGAGCAGGTTCGGCTACCCGACCATAAGCCTGCAGATGGAGGGAGTGCTTAGCCCGTGGGGAGAGTTCATGCATTCCATAGCAAAGGGGGAGAACTACCCGCTCAAGACCAAGCGGGGTTTCCAGATATGCGTCGTGATAGCTGTTCCTCCTTTCCCGTTCCACGACCCGGACGCGTTCAGGAAATACTCGGAAGATGCAACGATAGTGTTCAGCAAGCCGCAGTTCGAGGGCGTGCACCTATGCGACGTGAAGCTGGTGGATGGCGACTGGCGGCTCGCGGGAATCAGCGGCTATGCGCTGGTAATAACCGGCTCCGGTCCGACCATGGAGATGGCGCGGAAGCAGGCGTACCTGCGCGTGCACAACATCAAGATACCGAACATGTTCTACCGCACCGACATAGGCGTTCGCTGGACGTCCGACAGCGACAGGCTGCAGACCTGGGGCTACCTCTACTAGGTCATGCCCCACTGGAACTGTTCTTCGTCAACCTCCAGCACGGCTATGTTGCGGATGTAGCGGCTTCTCATATCAGTGACCACGCCAACGAAGGCCGGGTTCGGGGTGCCGTCTTCCAGGACCTCGAGCTTGGGGTGCCACTCTGTCGCTATGTAACGGCCCTCCCGCTGGCGCGGCTTGCCGAACGTGTTCTGCTGGTAGATGATGATTCGCGTGCCGTTGTGACTGACCGTGCCCACGGCAACGGGCTTAGGGTCGTATTCCGGCCGTTCGTCCTTATCGCAGATGACAAAGAGGCCGTACGGAAAATCCTGGTCGACATGCCCTAGGCATGGCTGGCGGTCTGCAGCGTCTCCCATGAAACAGAATTGACCGAAACGGACTTTGTCCCTATCGCAGAAAGATACGACCATAAGCGAGGTTCGGCGATTGCGTGTTCACTCGAGGACGCGAAGGGTAAGTGTGACTTCCTGGTCGGTGTCCTGCAGCAATGCTACAAGGGCCCGGTTCAGGTCCTTCGCGCCCTTGTTCGCCTTGACGCCGATCGTCGAGGGGTTGGAAAAATTCGTTTTCGTCAACGTGATGTTCTGGTCGTCTGTAAGAGTTTCTTTCATGCTGCCGAACGCGCTCACCTTTTCTTCAGTCCCGGCGCTG
>Ga0315277_10006477_pt1 | contig 15312 bp, 8 predicted proteins | sample YL17G05_15_MG_FD_203695 | JGI IMG/M metagenome (GOLD analysis project Ga0315277, IMG submission 203695) | Sediment microbial communities from Yellowstone Lake, YNP, Wyoming, USA - YL17G05_15 | ecosystem: Environmental > Aquatic > Freshwater > Lake > Sediment | place: USA: Wyoming | collected...
GCAAGGCGGGGTTACCAGCATTAAATTTTTGGGTCTGGACTGATTTAAATCAGGCATTACCTGGTCACATTTTTCATTGACAATCATTACTTATTGACTTTTCTTTACCCGAAAATCGATGCCTATGACTTTTTCATCTAAATATATTGCTCAAGCTGGAATAATTGCAGCTCTTTATGCAGTAATTACCATAGTTCTGGCACCCATAAGTTACGGGCCGGTTCAGATTAGAGTCTCCGAAGCTCTGACTGTTCTCCCCTATTTAACCCCATCCGCAATCCCCGGGCTTTTCTTGGGATGTTTGCTGGCAAATATATATGGAGGGCTGGGCGTTTATGACATAGTAGGTGGAAGTTTTTTGACTCTTATAGCAGGATTTTTCACCTACCTTTTATCCAAAAAAAGAAAACCAATACTAGCTCCACTTCCCCCTGTTCTTTTTAACGCTTTTGGCGTGAGCCTCTATCTACATTTTCTTTTCAAGCTCCCTTACTGGTTGACAGTCGTTTATGTAGGTGCAGGGGAAATAGTAGCTTGTTATCTTTTAGGTTATCCTCTCCTAAAAATCATCCTGAGCCAGAAAAATTGGACAGATTTTTTCAGGGTCTAAAAGATTGTTAAGTTTCAAAATTTTGAACCCCTACTATGAAAACAACCTTTCCTAAACTTTTTTAAACCAACCTCCAACTGTTGTTCTCTTAAAGCGTAATCTTATTATAAATGAACAGATAAGAAAGCGGAGGATAATTGTGAGAAAAATAATCTACTTGTTTCCGATACCAATTTTTTTATTGCTTTTTTCCTTATCCCTAGCACAAAAAAAAACAGCCATAGGCCCGAAGATTTTTTTACCTGAGAAGGAATGGGATTTTGGTTACATCCCGCAGAATGCGGTTGTCTCCCATTTTTTTCTGATCAAGAATACCGGGGATGACACCTTGCAGATCATAAAGGTCAGACCTGGCTGTGCCTGCACCTATGCCCCTTTGAAAAAAGATATCCTGGCTCCCAAGGACAGCACCTCTCTGGAGGTTATCTTCAGCTCAAGAAACTATCAGGGTTCTAAGACTCTGGTGGTAGCTATTTTTTCCTCAGACACCTCAAACTTCTCAGATATTAATTTCACCGCTAATATTGAGAATGAATTCCCGTTATTTCAAGTCGAGCCTTCACAGGTTAAATTTGATTCCATAAGGGTAGAAAAAAATAACCCCAAAAAAGTCATCATTTTAAATAAATCTACTTCTTCTTTGCAGATAGCAGTGGCAGAAAAACCCAAGGAGTTCATTGATTTCCAGATTTCGAAAAACAGTCTGAATCCTAAGGAAAAGGCTGAGATCGTGCTGCAGGTAAATCGTAAAGCCACTCCTGGCCCTTTCCAAACCAATTTGACCCTTGATTTTTCCGGACAGGGCTCTGAGAAAACCAGATACACCCTTCCGATCAGCGGAACCATCCTTTCCAAATAAAATAGATGAGCTTAAAAAAAGACCCATCCAGGATATTTCTTCAGGCTATTTTAATAGTCTTTTTTTCCCTTATCATTGGAGTAGTGTACAATTCAATCTCAAAAGAAGGAATCACAGTCAAAGGAAACTGGAGCAACAAAGTAGTTTCCGATAGCTTGATTGTCCCTTATTCTTATACCAAGGACGATCCTCCAGCAATAAGCCTGGGTCAAGCTATGACCTATTTCCAGACCCACAGCACCATTTTTCTGGATGCAAGATTGGAGCCAGATTACAAAGCAGGCCATATCCCCAAAGCATTAAATCTACCTTTTGAGGAATTTGAACAGTATTACCCTAAAGTCGAGCCTTTGCTATCAAGAGATAAGAATATAATCACCTATTGTGATGGGACCGAGTGTGAAGCCAGTCTTTTCTTGGCTCGCCTTCTTAAGAATAAAGGTTTTAAAAACTTAAAGATCTTCTTTGGCGGCTGGACCGAGTGGAACAAGTCCGGACTTCCGGTTCAAAAATCTAATTAGCTTTCTTATGAGAGAATTGATAAGCAATAAATGGCTGGTTATACTTTTTCGATTGATAGTAGGAATAACCTTTCTATATGCCAGCCTGGATAAGATTGCGCATCCGGACCAGTTCGCCCGAGTAGTTTATAATTACAAGATTTTACCGGGTTTTCTAATTAATATCTTTGCCATTACCCTTCCCTGGATGGAGCTTTTCTGCGGGCTTTTTCTCATCCTGGGACTCTTGGTTGAAAGTTCCTCTCTGCTGATATCTTTGCTCTTGATCAGTTTTATAATTGCCCTCTCTCTGAATTTCCTGAGGGGAGTGGATATTGCCTGCGGTTGCTTTACCACTGACCCAAATGCAAAAAAAGAGGGTGCCTGGCTTTTAATCCGGGACCTGGTTTTGCTTTTGATGAGCCTGCAGATTCTATTTTTTAATCGTGATTTTTTAAGCCTTCAGAAAATTTTCCAGAAAAAGTAGTTTTTGGAGAAATCTTGGAGTGCGAACCTTTAGGTTTGCCATTATTTTCTTAGGTTGACTTAAGCTGAAAGTAAAGCTAAAGCTTTACACTCCAGTATTTTTTCTTGGTAGCGGCAGACCCCTATGTCTGCCCTAATTATTTGGGCGAACACATAGGTTCGCCCCTACAAATCTATCTCAACAAAATCATCTTCCTTGTTTCCGTACTTCCGGAACTTTCCAAACGATAGAAATATACTCCGCTGGTGACCTCTTTGCCTCTGTCATCTTTTCCATCCCAGAGCACTTCGTATCTTCCTGGTAATTTTTCCTCATCCACCAGCGTTCTCACCAACTGCCCCAGAACATTGTAGATTTTAAGGGTGGTGCGGATGGGACTATGAACCATCGACTTTGAACCATTAACCGCCTTTTCCTGGGCGGTGCGGTCGGGGTCTCCAAACTCCAAACTCCCAACTCTAAACTGTATTTTTGTTGCGGGGTTGAACGGGTTGGGATAGTTCTGGTTTAAACTGAAGCTGTTCGGAACTAAGGACTCTTCATTTGATTTAACTTCAGTTCTTACATCATTATATTTTATCTTAACAGCTTTGACATTCTCCTTAAGGTCAGAAATATCATTCCCCGCTACCACTGCAAAAGCAACAGTTGTGCTTTCCATTGGAGGAATGACAAAAGGTCCCGCAGATGAGAGCATGGACCAATCACCTGCATAAAAATAAGAGGTGGTATCCGAGGATAATAATGTGTCACCGCTCAAGTACAAATATTTTTCCTGTTTAGTAAAACCATCAAAAAGGCAGAGCTGGTTATCTATCAGTTTATTTGAAACCGGAGCCTGGCTCAGAGGCAGGACAGTCAGATATAAGGAGGAAGCAGAATCATATTGATAAGCTATAGGTATGCCTTCAACCGTGTCCCGCATGACTCTATCATTCACAGGAGAAGAAAGACTTATATCCCAGTCAAAGAAAAGTCCAGGGTAAATCCCTTTAAGAGTATCTGCCGTTTTATTTTTTATAGTGAACTCTATAATCACGTAATCGTCATCCGGTGGATTGGCAAAAGCGAAGCTTCTCTGCTCGATCTCCAATCCGATTGGATTTATTGCCCCGCTATCTGAGAAAACCCCTATCCCATCCTGGTCTGAGATTTTTCCGGGTGCAGTTATGTTAAAGCCACCCAACGGGACAAAATCACCTTTGGTAAATTTGCCACTTCCATCCCTTGCCGCATCCATCACCTGGGTTCTGGATTTGCCAATTAAAAAAGCACCCTCAAACAGATTGTCTTTTCCGGATTTGGGAAATCTAAAACCTCTCCCTTCAGCAGGACAAATTGAACCCTCGCCTAAACCATATCTCCCCAGATTGGATAGTGTAAAGGCTAAGTTCCCGATATCGTGTGTTCCTATATTGCGACTTGAGGTTAGATTCAGAGTAAATGAGAACTTCAGGGAATCAGCATAGTTTCCGAAATTATCGAAGAGCTTAAGCTGGAAAGAAGCTAAATAATTCACCGGGAGGCTCCCTCCACAGGAGAAAACCAGGGGAGAATTGATATTAAGCTCTGTCATCTTAGAACCTATGGAATCAAAATAAAGACTATCTTTTTCCAGGGTGATTAGCGAGTCCCTGCTCTCAAGGACGATATTTAGTGAATCAACTCTTGCACCGTAATTTTTCAAGACCAGGAAAAGTTTTAACCTTGTTCTTCCATCCGGATAAATCTGTGTATCGCTTTCCACATAATTACTGTCCAGCCAGATTTTAGGCACAGAAGGTGGCGGCATAAAATCCAGAGCTTTTTTCAGATTGACCAATCCCCAGCCGTAATCGTTATCCTCGCCTGCTGTGCCTAAGTCAGTGCTTGAAAGAAGCAGGGCGTTTTTTATCTCCTCAACTGTAGCCTCAGGGTTAAACTCTTTGAGCAAAGCAACTCCTCCAGCAATAAAAGGAGCCGCAGATGATGTCCCGCTTAAAGTTTTGTAGGTTCCATTCAGATAGCTTGAACGAATCCCCACCCCTGGTGCAGAGATCTCCGGTTTAATACTTATACCATCACAGCCTGATGGACCTCTACTGCTGAAAGAGGCAACAGGAAAATTCGGGTATCGATTATCAACTGCTCCCACTGAGAAGCTATTGGTCGGTGAGGTTGCCCGGTCAGCTGGTGTCCTTATGGACATGGGAAAAGGACCTTCATTCCCGGCCGCAAATATAACTACAATCCCGGCCGCTTCGAGGTTGTCGATCGCTGACCAGAAGGTCTGGTCACACGGTGGTTTGGAAGCTAAAGGTATGCCCCAGGAGTTATTAATCACATCCGGGACATCGTCAGTTGTCAGCGGGTTTCCATCCGGGTCTATAGCCCACTGAAAAGCCAGAAGGATATCTGCTACGGTCTGGTCAAAATTCTTCCCCCGGTCTATAACACCGGCGGCAATCCAGCCAGCGTCATATGCAACTCCCAAGGTTTCAGATGGGGTCATTCCGACCATTATTCCCATAGTATGGGTCCCGTGTCCGTTAGCGTCAACTGGAAAGTTTGAACCGTAGGGATCAAACCAGGCGCTGCTGTTCCCTCCTTGTAAACCTCCTTTCCAGTTATGGAAAAGAGCAGGGTGTGTCCATTCCACTCCAGTATCGAACCCGCAGACCAGCCTTCCTTTGCCAGTGTAACCCATTTTCCACAGCTCTCTTACACCAGTTTCCTGTAAATAGTCTACTCCACCAGTTTTGGATGAATATATTGCTTCAGATACAGGAGCGATAAGTGACACCGGATAGTTAGGAGAAACCATCTGTACCTCAGAACGTGAAGCGATTTTCTCAATTTCTGTTTTAGTCGCAGATAGCAGAATCGCGTTGACAATCCAGAAACTTTGATAGTTTTTAACCGAGCCATTATTTTTCCGGGCATCTAAATATTCTAAAAGCTCCTTCTGGGTATTTTCCGGCTTGCTTTTGAGCTGATAGATCAGGCTGGAATGTCTCTCTTTTTGTGTCTTCAACTTTTTGAACAGTATCAGATCTTTTGGGTCCACCTGATCTTTCAACATAACCAGACAGGAAAGGTATTCGTTTTCCTTTACGGTTTTGAACTTCTCTTTCAGATCAGGACTTACCTCTCCAGAAAAAGAGTAAGAAAAATCGAAGATGATTAAGGTTATAAGGATTGAAATTGTTTTAAGAAGTTTCATTCTCTCCCCTCAAGTTTATGATTCCAGCTTACTTAGAGCAAAAATTCTGCCTTCGAGAAAAAAATGTGCAGCAGTTGACCCCTGGTTTTATAAGCCAGATGCCTTTTCATAAGCTCTGAGGTTACAACAAGATAAAATGATTGTCAAGCAGAATTTATCTTGAAGCTCTTTTGCAAAATGCGAAATTTTAAAACAGGAGATTATCTTGTGCAGACGGCAATAAGAAACCTGCATCCCCTTGCACAGGTAAAAAATGTCAGATTACAGATTTTATGACTTTAGGGGCACAGAATGCTGTGCCCCTACCTGAAAAGATAGCGCAGATATACTTCCTGGAGAGACGCGCCAAGTTCCCTCTCCTTTCTAAGGAGAGGGCAAGGGTGAGGTTCACTTAGAATAAAAAAAGGGAGGGGACCCCCATAGGGGATTTCGCAAAGCTCAACAAGCCCCTCCCCTACGAGAAAACTGCAGGGGCTCAAAATTTTGAACTTCCACCTAAACCAGTAAAAAAGCCCTTCCTTTAAGGCATCAAATTATTCCTTTGAACTACCGAAAAAACTATTGTAGAATTTTATAATTCGCTTATATTTATATCATAAGAAAAATAAGCTCCTTCAATCTATTGCCAAGAGCAAGGAGGTCTTATGCTCAAAATAATCTTGACTTGTCTGTTTATCTCTTTTTTAGCCCTGCCTGTCTTTGCCCAATCTGTCGACACTGCCTGGGTTAGAAGATACAATGGAGCCGTAAATTCCGGCGATGCCGCATATGCCATAGAAGTGGACAACGCAGGAAACGTCTATGTGACTGGGGGAGCATTCGCGGGTTATGCTACTCTCAAGTATGACTCTCAGGGAAACGAGGTTTGGGTCAAAAGCTACAACGGACCTGGAAATGGCAACGATGTGGCTTATGCTATAGCTCTGGACAATTCAGGAAATGTTTACGTGACTGGATACAGTGACGGAAACGGAACAGGAGTAGACTATGCCACAATCAAGTATGATTCCCAGGGAAACCAGCTCTGGGTTGAAAGATACAATGGACCTGGAAATAGTAGCGATACAGCTTTTGCCTTAGCCGTCGATAATTCAGGAAATATCTACGTGACCGGCACAAGTCATGGAAGCGGAACATATCAGGACTACGCAACCATCAAGTATGACTCACTGGGAAACCAGCTTTGGGTTAAAAGATATAATGGACCTGGCAATTACAACGATGAAGCTCTGACTATAGCTGCAGACAAATCAGGAAATATCTATATATGTGGATGGGGTTGGGGAGGTGGAACATATTACGACTATGCCACTGTCAAGTATGACTCCCAGGGAACCGAGCTTTGGGTCAAAAGATACACCGGGCCCGCGAACAGTTATGATTATGCCTATGACATCGCAGTCGATGACTCTGAAAATGCCTATGTAACTGGGCAAAGTTATACAAGCGGACAATGGGAAGATTTTGCCACGATCAAGTATGACTCACAGGGAAATGAGGTCTGGGTTGAAAGATACAACGGACCTTCAAATGACTATGATAAAGCCCGCGCTGTCGCTGTGGACGACTCAGGAAATGTATATGTCACTGGGGGAAGTTACGAAATTGGATCATCAGCAGACTATACCACTGTTAAGTATGACTCCCAGGGAAACCAACTCTGGGTTCGAAGATACGACGATTCTGCTAGCGCTGACTTTGCTCTTGCCCTGGCAATAGATAATTCAGGGAATGTTTATGTGACTGGGGAAAGCTACTTAAGCGGGCAATGGCAAGACTATGCCACTGTCAAGTATAACTCCCAAGGAAACCAGCTCTGGGCTGAAAGATATAATGGCCCAGCAAACTCCATTGATCGTGCTTTGGGAATAGCCACAGATGACTCAGGTAACGTCTATGTCACAGGTTGGAGTGACGGAATAGGAACTAGGACGGACTACGCCACTATCAGGTACGCACAGTTTCTGCGCGGCGATGTTAATCATGATGAGAACGTGACCATAGCGGATATAGTTTATCTGGTGAGTTATCTTTTCAAACGAGGTCCCCTGCCTTACCCTATCCTTCAAGTTGGAGATACCAACTGTGATGGTAAGGTGAATGTTGCGGATGTTGTTTATTTAGTGGCTTATTTTTTCAAAGTCGGACCAGCACCCTGTATATAATGGTGGGACTAAACCAGTGAAAATCTTTTCCTGTTGTGTCAGGAGCTACTTCTGATACAAGGTTTTTTCTGTCAAGTCTAGACCCGACAGAACTGAAAAATGCAGCCTTCCCACGTTTGGTAGAGACGCATCGAATGCGTCTCATGCTCCAAAACAGTAATTGGACACAAAAAAGGGAGGGGACAAACCCCTCCCCTACGAAAAAAATGGACTTGATTAAAATCTTCGATTTTTTTTAGGCTTTGTTTTCTGGCTTTCTTTTAACTTCCTTAACTCATCTCTGAAAGACGCAGCTTTTTCAAATTCTAAATTTCGGGAAGCCTGACGCATCGCTTTTTCCAGGTGCTCGATTTTGTCCTCCAAAGTCAAAAAGTCCAGATAATCCATCTTCTCCTCTTTGACTGTGGGCTCGGTCCTGGAATCCGCAAATGCGGTGGTCTTTAAGATCTCCTCTCTGGTTTTATAGATTGTCTGAGGAGTGATCCCGTGAGTCTGGTTATATTCCTCCTGGATTTTCCTTCTGCGATTGGTCTCTGTGATCGCCTTTCTCATCGAATCCGTGACTCCATCAGCATACATTATCACCTCACCCGCTTTGTTTCTGGCTGCCCTGCCTGCTGTCTGGATGAGTGACGTTTCCGAGCGCAGAAAACCCTCCTTATCCGCATCTAAGATAGCAACCAGTGATACCTCTGGCAGGTCCAGACCCTCTCTCAAAAGGTTAATCCCGACGAGCACGTCGAATTCCGCCAAGCGAAAATCTCTCAAAATATCTACTCTTTCAATAGCATCTATCTCCGAGTGAAGGTATCTGACTTTTATCCCTAACTGGGAAAGATAATCAGCTAAGTCCTCAGCCATCCTCTTGGTTAGAGTTGTTACCAGGACCCTTTCTTTTCTCTCCACTCTTGATTTTATCTCTTCCATCAGGTCATCCACCTGGTTTTTCAGGGGCTTGACCGTGATCTTGGGGTCAATTAGACCTGTAGGCCGGATAAGCTGTTCGACCACTCTCCCCTTGCTCCTCTCTAACTCGAACTCGGCTGGCGTAGCTGATACGAAAACAACCTGATGGATCATGGATTCAAACTCCTTGAAGAAAAGTGGACGATTATCTAAAGCTGAAGGAAGCCTGAACCCATATTCTACTAAAACCTCTTTTCTGGACCTGTCCCCTGCGTACATTCCCCTGATCTGGGGAACGGTCTGATGCGATTCATCTATAATCATCAGATAATCTTCAGGGAAAAAATCCAAAAGACAGTAAGGCCTTTGACCAGGTTTCCTGCCGGAGAGATGTCGGGAGTAATTCTCTATTCCGGGACAGTAGCCGATCTCCCTCATCATCTCTAAGTCAAACTTAGTCCTGGATTCCAATCTCTGAGCCTCCAAGAGCTTTCCCTGTTTTCTGAACCAGTCCAGTCTATCCTCTAATTCTATTTCTATACTTTTTACCGCCTCTTCTAATTGAGGAGGGGTGGTAACAAAATGTTTGGCTGGATAAATCGCTACTCTCTTTTTCTCCTCTAAGATATCCCCTTTGAGGGTATCAATGACTGCAATCTTTTCGATCTCGTCCCCGAGCAGCTCCAATCTGATGGCTGTCTCTTCATAAGCCGGATGTACTTCGATTGTATCCCCCCTGACTCTGAAGGTTCCCCGGGCAAACTCGATATCGTTTCTGGAATAATGGATGTCGATCAAAGACTTGAGTATCTCATCTCTTTCTTTCTTCTCACCCACCTCTAAGAACAGAAGCAGCTCTTTATAATCCTTGGGCGAGCCCAAACCGTAGATGCAGGAGACACTGGCAACGATTACCACGTCCTCTCTTTCCAATAGAGACGAGGTCGCCCGCAAACGCAGGCGATCGATATCGTCGTTCATCGAGGTATCTTTCTCTATGTAGGTATCAGACTGGGGAACATAAGCCTCGGGCTGGTAATAATCATAATAGCTGATGAAAAACTCCACTGCATTCTGGGGGAAAAACCCTTTCAACTCGCCATACAGTTGAGCCGCCAGGGTCTTGTTGTGAGAGATGACCAGTGCAGGCTTACCCACATTAGCAATCACGTTAGCCATGGTAAAGGTTTTGCCCGAACCGGTTACCCCCAAAAGGGTCTGGTATTTTTCACCCCTGAGGAGCCCCTCAGTCAATTTCTCAATCGCCTGGGGCTGGTCCCCGGTGGGTTTGTAACTGGAAATTAATCTGAAGCTGGACATATTATCCCTTATCAACTCTAACTTATATACGAAAAAAAATAGTGTCAAGTAGGAAATCGAAGGTTATCCAGTTGGTAGGGGCAATTCATGAATTGTCCCTACAAAAAAAGCCCCCGTACGGGGGCTTTCTCGCGAAAAGAAAAAAGTGGTTATTTCTCCACTGAATGCAAATTCACCAACTAAACGAGCTTTGGTTTCTGACCCTGGTCTTTAGACTATAACCTTCTTTTCAACTGCAGGGTCCCGGTCCCCCTTTGAATAGGTAATTAATCAAGTAGATCACGTCCGTGATAGTAACAGCTCCATCACAGTTTGCATCACCAGCAAGGAACGGAACAGGAGCAGAACCTCCTTTGAAAAGGTAATTAATCAGGTAAATTACATCTGTGACATTCACCACTCTATCCCCATTTGCATCCCCGGGCAGATACATCCCAACCATTGCCCTGGCTTTACTCACGCTCGCCTTCAGGGAATCAAGACTTGTCCTGGTGGAAACCAGGGCAAAATCAAGTTTAACCGAATCACCCGGGTTAAGGTCTATCATCTTGGCGGTGAGGATTGAGGATAAATCTGATGGAGAACCTTCGATAAAATAGCCCGGAGTGGAGATGAACTGATAAAATTCCCCGGTCTGGAGATCGCCTGTGGGCCAGATATGCAGGTCATTCCTGATCGCCTGAGCCCCATATAAACTCTGTTTTGAAAGATAGGCTATCCCTGCATATCTCTGATTAGCTGGACCTTGTTGCCATATTAAGTTTAGAGATGAATCATATCCAGCATAATTGGCATAATAGCTGGTCGGAACATCCCAGTCTATAACCATTCCCAGATAAAGGCTTTTAATCGTATCCGGACTCAAGTTGGATATCGAATATCTATAAATCATCAGCTCAGAAGAATCTGGGTGAGAGGGAGCCAAAACCTCACCTCTTACCTGAAGATTACAATCCAGATCAGCCGCTGTGTAATAACCTTTTTTTCTGTTCGGGTCTGAGGTATCGATATTAATATCTGAAGAAGCACCAAAGGAGTGAGTTTGAACAAAATCCCGGTAGACAAAAGTATCGGCTGGAGTTTTGAGGTAGGCTAAAAATAAGGAACCGTCATACAGGTAATTATGCCCTTCATCCGTATATCTCCAACCATAGTCATCCTGGCCGTGAATGTTGGTGAGGTTAGTGATGTCGCTTCTGACCTTGCTGGTGTTAATGGCCGCAACTTGTCTGGCAGGACCAGAAAGAAAGGTTACCGGAACTATTATACTGTCACTATATGTTCCATTGCTCACATAGAAGACAATCGCACCCTGAACCGTTTTCCCCACACACTGGCTCGGCAGAGCTGAGGCATCTAAGACCACCCGATGGTCAAAATACCCTCCAGGTGAAACCGTCCCATTTTGCGGCTCCACCCTTAACCAGTTAACCTGTGGATAGGCGCTGGAGATTGAGTTGTAATTATTCCAATCCTGCCTATATTTAGTGAAATTTCCACCTGTTATGGTCTTTGATAGGTTAAATAGACCTGTGATCTCAAAACTATCCGGATCAGAGACTGTCCAGTTTAAATCTCCAGAGGGTTGATGTCCGGTGATTCTAAGGTTCAAAACCAGGCTGTCATCCGAGACCAAGAAGGTATCGATGAAATTGTAACTATTCTCAAAAAAGCGATAAGGTCGGCTATATAATTCTCCTGCCTTTTTAGCAATATATATGTTTGGACCTAAGTTCTCCTGACACAAAGGCAGAATCCGGTAAGAGGGAGGCCAGAAACCATCATTATCGTCTCCGACCTCAGGTGTATAGGAGATGATTTTCTTCTTTCCGCTCCAGTCACCGTAATCCCAGTCATCCGCATCCCCGTTAGTGGTGTACAGGGTGACCCATCCAGGAGCAGAGATATACCCGTTGTAAGCACTCATGCTATCGCCTACCTCCTTATAAATCCAGTAATCCTCCGGGTATTTGAGCACATATCCCCAGGGATAAACATATAGATTACTGTAAGAATGGTAATTAAGGGCAGTTACAAAATCATGGGAATTTATAAAATCCCTTACCGCCTGAGTCTCCGGCTCAGAAAAAGGGGCAGTTCCCCGATAAGTTTCGGAGCTGGGGTAAGGTGAAGAGCCGATATTATCATAACCCCACATATATCCGAAATTCCGATTCAGATCCACCCCGTAAACGCCACCTCCGTTATTTCTTCTATTCTTCCTCCACATCCCACCACCATCAGGATTAGTCAGACGATTGCGTTCATATCCATCTGGATTGATTATCGGAACAAACCACAGCTCCCGGTTATCCACTATGTCGGTTACCACTGGATCGGTTCCGTAGTTATTGGTGAGGTATCTCATAAAGTAAAGCAGAATCTCAATCGTTATAGGTTCTCTGGCATGGATCAAACCGCTGTAATAGACCTCCGCTTCATCTTCATCTGTTCCGGGATTGTCCGATATCTTCATCGCCCAGATGGTCCTTCCCTGGACGGTTGTACCGATGTTTATTTTAGCCGAAGTGATAGTGGGATGCTCGTTATGTATAGAATCCAGAGCAGCAACCGTTTCATCATAAGTATGATAGCCACCCATCTTCATAGTCTGGTCCAGGCGCTCCTCATAAAATCTCTCCAAATTTGAATGGATGACTTCCGTTTTAAAACCCAAAAGCTGTAATCTGCTCACTTCTTCTGAGTTTGAGACTATGTCTAAATACTGACCGGGCTTGGTATAGGTAACATCTAAATTCAACTTTTTGATCGCGAGTAATTCTGCCCGTGAGGAAATATAAACCCTCACCTGCATATGTTGCTCTTCAGTTGCCCCCGAAACGAATAAGAATAAAACTAACAGACTTCCCCATCCGAATTTGAGAAGTTTTGACATCTAGAACTCCTTTTTTGAAAATAGTTATTGCATCTCGTGCCCTTACAAAGCAGGATTACCAGGCTCAAGACCAAGCTTCACAGCCTTCAAATACTCAAGGAACAAACTGCTTCCCTCCAGAGCATAATAGTGTAAAAAACAATTTTGTCAATGAGGAAAAATGACATAAAAAGAAGTAAGATTCTGCTTAATACTAATATATCTTAATACTTCTGTTCACCTTATGTCCGAACAAAAAAATCCCTCCCACTTTCGGGGGAGGGATTTAGACTTTCCATTTTTAGACTTTAGCTACCGGCCGAGATTCCACCAATAAGGATCTCCGAACAGTCCAGGATTCCTCACCGCTAACGACTTGTGAGGGACATCTACAAATGGGGAATTTACCAGGAAGCGGTTCTTGTCAATCGGAGCGGGGCCTTTTTTAAAAGTGTAAGCAACTAAATATACTACGTCCGCCACATTCACGTTGCCATCATTATTGACATCCCCCTGGTCAGTAAACTCTTTTGGCATGGGTCCGCTTTTAAACACATAGGCGACCAGATAGACTATGTCTGCCAAGTCTAATTTCCGGTCTTTGTTGACATCTCCCCGGTAGTACCCTTGCTGGTGCAGCACGTTGTAAAGGAACTGTCTCCAGGCTAAATCTCCATTTGCTCCTATAGATGTGCGGTACCCCCATTTGAGCCATTTCTCCATTCTCATCGCACCCGAGGCTAAGCTGAAGCTGCTATCAGCCAGAAGTATCGACTTATCCTCGAAGAGCGTGGGATTATCAGTTCCCCATCCTAAACTCTCCATCCAGTATTTCAAGGAGTCCAGGTACTGCCCGTTATAGATCCTGGCTGGATTGCTGATTCCCCATCCGGTCACAGCTCTATCTCCAATTACAGCCGGTATCTTGGTCACCCCGAAGATCGTATCCGGACCCGATTGATCCCACATCCACATCGACCTGTGCACCTGGTCAAAGTCTACTTTACAGGCATTGTTTACTCCAATATCATAATCCAAGAATATTGCGGTCTGCAAGCCAGATACCTCTAAGGCATTAGTGTTGTCAAAAATAAAAGCATCCTCAACCACATATTCGCAGTCACCCACACCCCCAACCGGCACCCAGAATCCAAAAGCATACTCGGTAATATCCAGCCCGGGGATAGATTTCTGCTCGAAACGGTTGGTAAGCTGATAGATCTTGTAATCTCCTGCTGCTCCGGTTACGGTGAAGCTGTCCAGAGCTGGTGGACTGGATGGGTTAAAAGTCCGGGCCGGGGAATAGCTTCCGTAGTCGTTGTTTAGATCAGACTGGGAGGTCCCGGCTATAATGCTTCCCTTATACAATCCACTGACAATATTTGTACCAAAGGTGACGCCAAACGCATCCAGTCCGCCTGAGTTGTTGTTAATCTCATAGGCTTTGGAGCTTTGTACCTCACCCTGCATCCCCTTGACACCAGGAGAGACCACAATCGCCTGCTCGATCTCTACTGTGACCGGTAAGGCTGGGTTGTAAGTCGCTTTATAGGACTGATGCACAGTCCTGAAGTTCTGGTCCTGGAAATTAGCCCAGGTTACCGTGTAGTCAGGCAGGTAAAGATATCCGCCTGGACTGGCGGAGGGCCAGGCTACATTATAATAATCGTGAGAGGCATTGGATGTGTTGTCGTGAACTAATGGCTGGCCTGGATGAGGGTAAGGGATCAAGGAGTCATGGCAAACTGTGCCTGGCATTCCGTTCTCGGCATTATCCAGAGCCGGGTCGCTGAAGGCAAATCTGTAATTGTAAATGTCCACGCCTGCCAGAGTGACGAAGTGGCCCCCAAATCTTTTCCAGGTGCTGCCGTCAAACTGCCAGAATCCTAAGAGCAAAATCACGTCTTCAGATGCCTTCAGCTCTTTCTGAAGATACCAAAAATCAGGTTTGTAAACCGTGGTCTCAGTAAACCACCAGCCGCCATTGGATTTAACAACAGTCAGGATCGCCTTTTCTAAACTGTCACATTCGGTCCCATTATTCGGGTTCGTTCCCGCTGCAACTGTTATCTGGTTGATCAGATTCTGAACATGAGCTGAATCCAGGCCTCCCCAGGAGGGCTGGAAATCTCCTCTGGCTGAAAACCACCAGGCCGAGTTAGCACCAGCAGTTGGCCCGCAATAAGCAAGCCCTGGCATCTGATACTGATCAAAATCCGGCACCCCGCAAGGTGCATTTTTGAAACCATCTTTGAAATACCAGGGGTTGGGCGGAATTGGGCAGGTATTGTCAGACTTGGAATTGCCTCTGGTTCTTACCCTTACCGCGCCGAATGAGATGTTGTTCGATACCACGTCAAACCAGGTACCAGGTATCAAAGAGGTTGA
>Ga0315277_10006479_pt1 | contig 15311 bp, 9 predicted proteins | sample YL17G05_15_MG_FD_203695 | JGI IMG/M metagenome (GOLD analysis project Ga0315277, IMG submission 203695) | Sediment microbial communities from Yellowstone Lake, YNP, Wyoming, USA - YL17G05_15 | ecosystem: Environmental > Aquatic > Freshwater > Lake > Sediment | place: USA: Wyoming | collected...
CGCCCATTGCGGAACATACGTCACGACACCCCAGGTCTCGAAGGTATCTTCGATTGTACGGATCAAGACCAGGGTCAGGAATGAGGACAAAGGCGCATCCAAGTGCACGCTGGTCACCAGCATCCTCGACAAGGATGGAAAGATTATCCAGAGCGCGGAGGCCAGCCAGGACCTCGCTGCGAACAGCGAATACGAGTTCGCGCAGCAGGTGAAGGTGGAGAAGCCCAACCTCTGGTCGGTGAAGAATCCTTATCTGTACAGGGTGCGCAGCACGGTCCGACAACAGGACCGGGTCGCTGACGAGTACGATACGCCGCTGGGAATCCGGGAGATCGTTTTCGATGCAGATAGGGGATTCCTGCTGAACGGCGAGCCGGTCAAACTCAACGGCGTCTGCCTGCATCACGACGGCGGTTGCGTCGGCGCGGCTGTGCCGGAGCGGGTGTGGGAACGGAGACTGGAAGTCCTGAAAGAGATGGGCTGCAACTCCATCCGAACCTCGCACAATCCGCCCTCGCCGGATTTCCTGGACCTGAGCGACAGGATGGGCTTTCTGGTGATGGATGAGGCCTTCGACGAATGGCGAGTCGCCAAGGGGCAGATAGGTCCTTACGGGTACCACCTCTACTTCGACGAGTGGTCGGAACGCGACGTAACGAGTTTTGTCCGTCGCGATCGGAACCATCCGTCGGTTGTGCTGTGGAGCGCGGGAAACGAGATTGGCGACCAGCTGAACCCACGAGGCGTCGAAACCCTGAGCAGACTGATCGAGATCTTCCACAGGGAAGATCCCAGCCGCTTGGTGACCGCGGGCTGCGACCAAATTGTTGCCGAGCCTCGTGCCGTGCCACAGGAGTTCCTGGCCCTGCTCGACGTAGTCGGCTACAACTATGTGGACCGCTGGCGCGACCGGGCGGAGAAGTACTACAGCATCGACCGGCACGCTTATCCGCGGAGAAGGATGATCGGCACGGAAAGTCCTTCGATGGGCGGGATCAGGGGCGATTACCGCGGGCTGTTCATCTCTGGAACTGCGGGCGGGTTTCGTGGAATCGGCAGGAGCCGGGGCATCGATGCCGAACAGTTGTGGAAGTTTGTCCGGACGTTCGACTACGTTGCGGGCGACTATATGTGGACCGGCATCGACTATCTCGGCGAGGCCCGGTGGCCTTCGAGGAGTGCGTCGGCCGGGGTTCTGGATACCTGCGGCTTCAAGAAAGACGGCTTCTATTTCTACCAGAGCCAGTGGACCACCAAGACTGTTCTGCACGTCTTTCCCCATTGGAATTGGAAGGGTAAGGAAGGACAATTCATTCCGGTCACGTGCTACACCAACTGCGAAACCGTGGAACTGTTTCTGAACGGTAGGTCCGTCGGAGTCAAGGGCTACGCCTTCCCGCGGCAGGGCATGGAACTCAAATACGGAAACTTTCCAGCGCGGGCCAGAGTTCCGCGCACCACGGCAGACCTGCACCTATCCTGGGATGTGCCCTATGAACCGGGCACGCTGAAGGCCGTGGGGACGAAGGACGGGAAGGTGGTCGCCACGGTCGAGGTCACTACGACGGGAGAACCGGCTGCAATTGGTCTATCCGCGGACAGGAACACAATCGCTGCGGATCGCCGGGACGTGGCCCACCTTACGGTCCAAATTCTGGACGCTGACGGCAGAATCGTACCGCTCGCGGACAACGAGGTCACTTTCGAGATTCAGGGTGAAGGCAGGATCATCGGAGTAGACAACGCAGATCCGCAGAGTCACGAGGACTTCAAGGGCAATCGCAGGAAGGCCTTCAACGGGTTGTGCCTGGCGATTGTGCAGTCCACCGCTGAACCGGGCCAGGTTCGAATCACCGCCAGTTCGCCGGGGCTGAAGTCCGGCAGCGTCACATTCACCTCCAAGACGTAAACCTGATTTCGAATTGAAAAGGTTGCAGCAGTCTGTTTGCATTACCGAAGGGGGTGGAATTGCGAATGCGCCGCGGGAAGGTGGTATTGCTGCATGGCGGCAGATGTCCATGCCAGCCTAGCGCGGGCGCAGACGACACCCGAGCGGGCGTCAAGCGACTCCGGCCAGCCAGTGCATCCGGGCGCTGCCGATGTGGAGAGGGCAGTTGATCTGTCTTGAGGAGAGGATGCTATGAAGAAACACCTGCTACCCACAAGATCGCGATCACACCAAAGGCACTCCCCAGCGGGCGCTGTGGCCGGCTGTCTACAGGGGACAGCCGCAGTGCTTTTGATGATGGCAATTGCCGGTTGGGCCGAGCCCATCAAGATATGTCCTTCCAATCCGCATTATTTCCAGTATAAGGAAAAACCCCTGGTTCTCATTAGCTCCGATCACCACTACGGAGCGGTCATCGATAAAGACTTTGACTTTGCCAAGTACCTGGATTATCTCGCAAGCCACGGCATGAATCTAACCAGGATTTATCCGGGGGGAATGTTTGAGTCCCCCGACAAGTATCTTCCTGGCAATCCGCTCGGCCCCCTCCCAGGCCGCCAGATCCTTCCCTGGGCAAAATCCCGCCAGACCGGAGCTCATCCCGCGCTGGCAGGTGTGGAACAACCCTCCTACAAGTTCGATCTCGACCGTTGGAATCCCGTTTACTTTAGCCGGCTGAAGGCCTTTGTGGAGCTGGCCCGACGAAAAGACATTATTGTCGAAATCGCATTCTTCAACGGGATGTATGCAGATTGCTGGCCTCTGATGCCGATGTATCATGGCAATAACATCCAGAATGTCGGACAGTATGAGGCCAACGACTGCGGGTTATTTACTACGGCGGATCCCAGGAATAAGGGTGTTATCCAATATCAGAAAGCCTACATCACCAAAATCACCACTGAATTGAATGGATACGACAATGTGATTTTCGATCTCTGCGATGAACCCTCGCTGCAGGGGCGGCCCGACGGCAGCATCATTACCCTCCCCGACAGCCAGGTAGTGCCATGGTTGCATGCGCTGAAAGAGGCTTTTCTCAATGCGGAGGATTCCCTCCCGAAAAAACACCTCCTCGGGCAAACAGTTCAGAACCTCTCGCCCGATCTTTCCAGTGAAGCGTGGTGCGCCTGGCTCCCCACCGAGTATGTCCGACCAGCGGGATCAGCCATCGATAAGAACTACGGGACCAACAAGCCGATCGTCGACGTCGAATCGGATTACTTCGGCTACGGTCTGGCAAAGCCCTATACCGTGGAAGATGTGCGCGTGGAGGGGTGGTGGTTCATGCTGCGCGGAGGCGCCGGGTTTATCAATTTGAACGGGGAATATCACCGGGGACAAGAATCGGGCGGGAAGGATACACAGACTATTATCGTTCCGCAGAAGAAAATCTTGAAGGACTTCATCAACCACTTTGATCTTGCCGGAATGGCGCGTTTTACCAATTTTAGTGGGGTGCCTGCTGACGCTTTCGCCAGTGCCATCGCCGAACAGGGGAAACAGTATGCTGTTTACCTGTTCCATGGCACGAACGACGGGAAGTGGGGGGCGCACTTCATTGCCAAGCCCGGATCTTACCGCGACATCATTACACTGAAGGCGATTCCTCCCGGGACATATAGGCTGGAATGGCTCGATCCCGCCAGCGGAACTGTGAAAGGCACGGATGACATCAGCTGGGCCGGAGGTGATCTCACGGTAATGACCCCTGTGTATTCCATCGATGTGTCGCTGCGGATGTGGCTGCGTTGAGATAAGAAGGCACAACAAGCAGCAACGCATTCTGCCTCTAGCCACAGATTTCCCCGCCGTGTGGCGGGATTCCAAGATCCTGCAGCGCGAGCGCATGCTCGTGCTCTCGATTGAGGACGTCCCCTTGATCGAACACTTGTCCAACATCACTTTTCGTCAGACTCAACCAAGGAGGAACGGCACATGAACCGCAGAGGATTTCTCAGAACCGCATTGGCCGGCGCCGCCGCGCTCTCACGCCTGCTTCGCGCCGAGGCTGCTCTGCCCAAGGCAAAGATCACCCGGATCCGCTATTACAGGGCTCCGACTGACGCCGCAGGCCGGCCCAACACTCACCAACCACAGTTCAATCAGAGCTCGAATGTCGTTGTCATCGAGACCGATGCCGGGTTGACCGGAATCGGCGAAGGCGGCGCGCACGACACCATCGAGCAGTGCGCGGGAATGCTTATCGGGCAGAACCCTTTCGCCACCGAGCACCTATGGCAAATGATGTTTCGAGGTTACTTCTATCCGGCGGGACGAGAGAAACTGCACGCACTAGGCGCTCTTGATATGGCGTTGTGGGACCTCAAGGGAAAGGCGCTTGGTGTGCCGGTTTACGAACTGCTCGGCGGCCTGACCCGGGAGTACGTCGAGTGCTATTCCACGAGTTTCCCTGGCCAGGGAAGCGTCAAGGAAACAGCGCGGGCCTGCATCGAATTCGGATTCCGCGTGTTTCGAATCGGAGTCGGAGGGAGTGGTACATTCGACCGTTTCATCGAGGTTCGCAGAACCTACGAGAATTGCCAGCAAGTCCGCGAAGGGGTCGGGAAGGACGGTGCCTGGGCCATCGATTATCACACGCGCCTGGACATGAACGATGCCATCGCTTTGAGCACCCTGATCGAACCGCTGAGACCTTACTTCGCCGAGGATTTAGTCCGCTCGGAGAATCCCGGCGTCTATCGCACCCTGCGCGGGCTGGTGAAAGTGCCCATCGCTGTTGGCGAGCAGTATGGAGATCGGTGGGATCAGAACGAACTGGTGGAACAGCACCTGATCGACTATACGCGGGCCACCGTGCCAAACGTCGGCGGCATCACGGAGTTCATTAAGATCGCCAACCTATGTGAAACCCACTACGTCGGTCTCATACCGCATTTCACGGGTCCGATCTCGGAAGCTGCATTGGTCCACGTGTGCGCCTCGTTCTCCGGCCCGGTGTTAATGGAAATGCTCGGCAAGGGAACCCAAACGTGGCCCTATCTGCTCCAGGGCTATGATTTCCGCAACGGCAAACTTTATCCCAACCAGCGGCCGGGATTGGGTGTGGAAGTCGATACGAAGCAGTTGCAGATGATCGCGGACATCAACGAGCCTTACAGGCCGATTCCGATGCTCCGGAGCCCGGATGGCTCGTACACCAACTGGTGACCGCACAGAAGAACATTCGCTGTGACAATGAGAGAAATCCTTACGATGCCGGGTTCGCGACGGGGCAAGGACGGCCATTGGAATCTGCCCGCGTTCCATTGGGTTATTATGGAGAATCGCAGAATATAGTGAGAGTTTCGCCCGATGGGTAGGGGCAGGGCGCGCCGTGCCCTTACGTATCCGGTTATCATCATATTCAACGAACATCAATTATTCCATGGTGTTATGATCCTGGCATGAACACCGATGAAACTTCCAATAGCAGCAGTGAATCGTACCTGGAAGACGACTATCGCCGTGTGGTGACGGGCGAGGTTTGTTCGCGTTTCTTGCCCGGATCCTTGATAGAAATCATCCGCGAAGTCCGGCCGGGGATTCCATTCCAGCATGTGCTGTTTGACTTCGACGGCACATTGAGTCTAATCCGCGAAGGCTGGCCTCAGGTGATGGTGCCGATGATGATGGAAGAGATCCAGGCCACGGGCACGAGCGAATCGCCCGAGGAGATCTATCGTCACTGCCATGATTTTGTGATGAGGCTCAATGGGAAGCAGACCATCTACCAGATGATTCAGCTTACCGAAGAGCTACGCGCGCGTGGGGGACGGCCCGGAGAACCGGTTAAATACAAACAAAAGTACCACGATCGTTTAATGAAAAAGATCAAGCACAGGCGCGATTCTCTACGCTCCGGCGAGGCGCGGCCAGAGGATTACCTGGTTCCCGGCGCTTATGGAATGCTCTCAGCCATACAGAAGATGGGGCTGCCAATGTACCTGGCCAGCGGAACGGATGAGCGCTATGTAAAGGAAGAAGCCGAATTGCTTGGACTGATCCCGTATTTCGCTGACCATATATATGGCGCAATAGATGATTACAGAAGTTACTCAAAAAAGATGGTTATCGAGCGCATATTGCGCGAAAACAATGTGGACGGTTCGGTCCTGCTTGGTTTCGGCGATGGGTATGTCGAAATTGAGAATATCAAATCATCGGGCGGCATAGCGGTCGCCGTTGCCAGCGACGAGGCCACTCGCAGCGGCAAGCCCGATGCGTGGAAGCGCGACAGACTGATCGGCGTCGGTGCGGATCTCGTGATCCCTGATTTTCAAGAAAAGGAAGCTCTGCTGGCCTACCTGTTTGGACGAGGATAAACGGAACAATGCCATACAAACAGTTTGACCGTTCCCGGCTGAAATTGAGACCTTTGAGCGAGCGGGTGCATGATCTGAACCTTGAGTGTCTGATCCATCCTGACGGACCTTATGAGCATTGCGAGCACGCGGCACTGCCCATCCTGGCAAACCGAATACGCCAGTCCAGAAACAGAGGCAGCTCGGTGATTCTCATGCTCGGCGCGCATGTCATACGCAAGGGTGCCAATCCGTTGCTCATTGACTTGATGCGTAGGGGCTTGATCACTCACATCGGGCTCAATGGCGCCGGAGCAATCCACGACTACGAGCTGGCCCTGATCGGGCAGACTTGCGAGAGCGTCGCAAAGTATGTGAGTTGCGGCCAGTTCGGCCTGTGGCAGGAAACCGGCGGGATTAACAGCGCAACCGCAGCCGGCTATCGTGATGGAATCGGCCTCGGCGAGGCGATCGGCCGGGCGATTGTGGAGGGAAACTTCCCCTACCGCGAGACCAGTGTTCTTGCAGCCGGCTATCGTCTTGGCATACCCGTGACCGTGCATGTGTCGATCGGACAAGACATTATCCACGAGCACCCCAACTTCGACGGGGCCGCAGCAGGAGCCGCTTCCAATACGGATTTTCTCATCTTTGTTCAAAGCATCTGTGGCCTTGAAGGCGGCGTTGTGCTCAACATCGGCACTGCGGTAATGGGTCCCGAGGTTTACCTGAAGGCCTTGGCAATGGCTCGCAACGTGGCCATGCAGGAGGGCCGCGCAATCAGCCACTTCACGGCCGCCGTATTCGACCTGGTGCAACTGAATGCGGAGGACATGCGCCACGAAGCGCCTAAGACGGACCCGAGATACTATTTCCGGCCGTACAAGACCATCCTGGTCCGCACCGTTGCCGACGGGGGCGAGAGCTATTACGTGCAAGGCGATCATCGGAGTACTATACCCAGCCTGTATCACCTGATTGTCGGGAAATAAACGCAGTGGAAGCTGATCGTTTGCAGGAAATCATCCGCAGATTCCCCAAATGCCGGGTAACCGTGCTGGGCGACTTTTTCTTGGACAAATACCTCGATGTGGATCCTGCGATTGCCGAGGTCTCGCTGGAAACTGGGAAGACCGCGCATCAGGTAGTCTCGATCCGGTGCAGTCCGGGAGCTGCGGGTACAGTCGTCAATAACCTGGCTGCGCTGGATACAGGGACCCTGCATGTGGTGGGCGTCACAGGAGACGATGGCGAGGGCTTCGAGCTGCGGCGAACTTTGCAGAAACTCGGCTGTAACACTCAGGGACTGCAAATTCTGCACAACAGGTTCACTCCGACATATTTGAAGCCTCGCAACTGCCAAACGGCCGACCTCTCCGGTGAACACGAGCGCTACGACACAAAAAACCGTCGGCCAACACCGGTTGATATGCAGGAAAATGCTCTTGTCTCTCTGGAATCCCTGCTGCCGCATACCGATGCTGTGATTGTTCTCGATCAAGTGGAAGAAGACGAGTGCGGCATCGTCACCGCGAAGGTGCGTAAGAGCCTGGCCGATCTCGCTGATCGCAACCCGCGGAAGATCTTTTGGGCCGACAGTCGGCGCAGGATTGGCTTGTTCCGCAATGTAATCATCAAACCAAATGTTCATGAGGCTGTCAAAGAAATCTTTCCGGGGAGTACCGGCGTGCCATGCGATGAGATCGTGGAGAAGGCAATCACTGAGCTGCGGAAACGAACCGGGAGGCCTGTTTTTGTCACGGCAGGCCGGCGTGGAATATGGATCAGCGATTCGATCCCAAGTCTTATACGAGGTGTGCGAGTGGACGAGCCGACAGACCCCACCGGTGCGGGAGATAGCGCCACGGCCGGGGCTGTTCTGGCGCTTTGTGCCGGGGCAAGCTTGCAGGAAGCCGCGTTGATAGCTAATCTTATCGCATCGCTTACAGTTCAACAACTCGCAACCACCGGAACAGCGAGCCCCGATCAACTTGGCCCCAGGCTCGAGGTGTGGCGCAGCCAGGGATGAAACGAGGTGCTAGTCATGCAGTTTGCCATTGATTATCTTGAGGATCTGAAAAAGACGATTTCCGGACTAGATCCTGATGCGATCGGCAAAGCAATTTACTGGCTCAAGGAAGCCAGAGACAACGGCCGCATGGTGTTCGTGTGCGGTAACGGCGGAAGTGCTGCCATAGCTTCGCAGCTGGTGGTAGATATGGTCAAAGGCGCCTCCTATGGACATCGGGCCCGGTTCAAGATGATTTGTCTGACCGACAACGTCGAGACGATTACGGCGTATGCCAACGACGTGGATTATGACTGCGTTTTTGTCGAGCAACTGCGCAACTTTGCGCAAGAGGGGGACGTGTTGCTCGCCATTAGCGGCAGCGGAAATAGCCGAAACGTCTTGAGAGCCGTCGAATATGCAAATAGCATAGGCTGTCGGACGATTGGACTAACCCGCGCCAATGGAGGCACCCTCAAGGATATCGCCCGTTTAACTCTTCCGGTTGCCAACAACCACATGGGACGCCTCGAAGACTGTTTCTTTGTGATGACCCACATCCTGGCTTATGCATTCATGGAAAAGGCAGTCTGATCCCCAAGCCGCCGGTACGCTGCCCCATGAACAAACGTTCAGAGCCGCGACCGAAGGGAGCGGGATCACAGAACATGAGGTCCAGGATTTTCTCCCGTTAAGGGTATTTTGATCTGTTTTTGAAAAGGCATTGAATCGTGTCATGGGAGGCCGCCCGCTTCGCTCGCGGCTCTGACATTTTTCTAGTGGGGTCAGGGCCATCTACTGAGCCTCGCGTAATATGGTGACAATCCTGGACAGGGTAGGGGCACGGCGCGCCGTGCCCCTACATTCCTGAGATGTCACCGTATTTTGCGAAGCTCTGTAAGTCGGAACCAATTCGGGGGTTTTATAGGAGAGAAACCATGCTCAGGCGAATTCTCACGGTTGCTCTTCTGGCTATCAGCATTACTGCGGGATTAGCTCAGGAACTGGGCACATCTCTGCTTGATCTGAACAAGCTTCCCTTTTTCTACGGCCGCGAGTATTTCGTCCTGCGCAGTGGCCGGGCACAGATGATCGTGCAGGCGGACCGCGCCGACCTGGGACCGGCATTCACCTACCTCCTCTTTGACGCCCAGAACGCGCGCCAGAGCCAGCGCAAGGATAGAGCCTTTAACTTCGTCCCGGACAAAGGATTCGCCTCGAGTGCGCTGGAAGTGATCCTGGGCGAGTTTCCCTTTACGGCATTAGGTCACCGAACCGAAACTCGTTGGACACTCCACGACGGCATTCCAGCAGTGGAGGCGGTCTGGTGGGCGGGCGGCATTCGCGTCACAGAACATATCTTTGCACTCCAGAGTTTTGGCGGTTTTCAGAGATCGATTGTCCTGGAGGGTGCCCATCTGGTAGGTAAGGAGAGCGTTAAGATCCGGTTGTCACTCCCTCCCGGGGAGGTCAGTCGCCAAGGTTCAACTCTCCAGTGGAACGGTCCGCAGGCGCGGCTCGCACTGGCGGTTGCCGGGAACGAGCCGTCGCAAATCCTCGAGGCCAAGGGATGCCTAGAGATCGGTCCTCTGGAGGTTGCCCCCAACAGCAAGGTCGCCCTGGAGACGACTCTGCTCCTTCTGCTCCGCTCTGTCGCTGATGAGAAAGTCGAGATCAGAGCCACGTCCTTCACAGAATTACGCTCCCGGACTCGGCAGAAGTGGGCGTCGATCGACTCGCTGGAAACCGAGGACCGCACGGTCCGAGAAATCTATGACAAGGTACGCTTCGGGCTTCCCGGCATGGTAGCCGATGACGGCACCATGGACGCCGGAATCTTCGAGTACGGCGCGCAGTGGGTGCGCGACACCTCCAACACCGCCTTGGGCTTGATCCACACGGGAGAGTTCGAACTGGCGCGCCATACCCTCGAGCGGGTTCTGACGAGCATGATCAGCAAGGAAGGCGTGACCATGATCGCCGGCAGTTTCGATACGCCGGATCGCGAGCAGTTCGACCAGATGGGCGAGTTTATGCACGTTTTGAAGGCGTATCGGGACTGGACCGGTGATGATTCGCTCATTCGCAACCATCGTCCACTGCTGCTCGCACTCGTGGAGCGCCCGCTGGACGCCCGTTTCCGCGACTCGACCGGCATGGTTCACAATCGCCGGGAGTTTTGGGAGCGTACCTTCGACGATGCCTATGAGCTGGCTTATCAGGCCTGGGTCATTCAGGGCCTGCGCGACGCGGCCGATCTTGCCCCGGCACTGGGCGCCGAGGAGCGCACGACGAGGTGGCGCACGGAGGCAGATCGGATTTTAAAGGCCATGCTCTCCGGCGGCAGGCACGGGCTGGTTGATGGCGGACACCTCATAAAGCGGCGCAACATCACGGGCGAAATCGCGGATTTGCTGCCGGAATTTAAAGGCTTCCAACCGGACGTCCCCGGCAATACCGAAAAGCACCACCGACTGCTGCCCGACGCGTCTCAGGCACTGCCGATCGCTTTCCGCATCGTGGATCCGAAATCCGATCTGGCCCGGCGCACGCTTGACGAACTCGAGCAGCTTTGGAACACGCGTTGGTCCGACGGCGGCTACGATCGTTATCACACCAGCGTCCAGCCTGATCAGCCTGGCCCCTGGCCGTTTGCCACGTGCTTCATCATGCGAGCGCAGCACGAGGCCGGTCTGTATGACCGCAGCCGCCGCGCGCTGGAATGGCTGAACACTGTTCAGGGCGGAAGGGCCGGCGCATGGTTTGAAGAGATACCCTCTGTTCGGTCTTTGGAGAAAGCCTGCGGCCTCGTGCCATGGACGTCAGGGGAGATTGCCCTTTTCGTGGTGCGGCATTGGCTCGGCGTCAGCTTCGAGGGGAGTCGGGTTGTGTTGAGGCCAGCCCTATTTCCAGGCAGCGCAGCGGTCCGGGCGAATCTGCGCTTCCGCACGGCTCGCCTTCAGCTCCAGATCGATGGTGCAGGTGCGATCTCGAACGCCCAGGTCAACGGCGTGACGATAGAACCGGGTGCCGATGGCGCCTTGCGCCTCCCATCCGACTTTGCCGGCGGCCACATCATTATCCACACCAAATAAGCGGAATTCTTGGTGAATCTTGGTGTTCTTGGTGTCTTGGTGGTGTCGTTTTAAAAGCCTCACCGCCAAGACACTAAGAACACCAAGAACACAAAGGCGACCGGTTGCACCGCCATACTGCGCTGTATTCTCTGCGACTCTGCGGCGTTTTTTTGGTGTAATATCGGGTTGCTATGGGCATGACACCCCGACAACGTTGGCGCGCGGTGTTGGCAGGTCAGCAGCCCGACCGCGTCCCCTGCGACTACTGGGCAACGGATGAAGTCACATGTCGCCTGCTGCGCGAACTCGACTGCAGATCCGAGCGGCAGCTATGGGAACGGCTGGGCATCGACCAGTGCGTCAAACTCGGGCCCGTGCACCGAATAACACAAGAGGACAACTGGCACATGCAGTCCCAGTTCGCCGCCTGGCACATTGGAACGCGCACCATGACTTACGGAGATGGCCTGGGCACCTACGAGGAGACTGTCGGATTTCCGCTTGCGAACGCTGAAACCGTTCAAGACGTGGAGCGGTTTGACTGGCCCGATCCCGACGACTGGGACGTCAGCCGCTTGCGCGCCCAGTGCGAGCAGTGGCTCGATTATCCGATCGCCGCCGGGTGCTATGAGCCCTTTTATCTCTATTGCCGACTGCGCGGCATGGAGCAGGCGCTGGAAGATCTTGCGGTCAACCCCGGAATTGCGGAAGCCATCCTCGAGCGCATTCACTTTATCCATGAGACTGTGATCCAGCGGATCCTGGACGTAGTCGGCGATCTCATCGATCTCGTCTACGTAGCGGAAGATCTCGGTACCCAGAACTCGCTCTTGATGAGCCCCGCGGCCTTCAGGCGGTTTTTGAAGCCACGGCTGGCGCGGATGATCGAGCTGGTTCACACGCGCGGCGTCAAGGTGTTTCATCACGATGACGGCGCCATTCGGCCTCTGCTTCCGGATTTGATTGAGATCGGCATCGACATTCTGAATCCGATCCAATGGCGCTGCAGCGGCATGGACCGCGCGGCTCTGGCGCGCGACTTCGGCAAGTCGCTCGTCTTCCATGGGGGCATCGACAATCAGCAAACTCTGCCTTTCGGCTCGGCGTCAGAGGTCCGGCAACAGGTTGCCGACAACATCGCGCTCTTCAAGGAGTGCAAGGGCTATGTGGTCGCTCCCTGCCACAACCTCCAGGCGAACACGCCCACCAAAAATATCCTGGCGCTTTACGAAGCCGTCCAGGAATTCGGATGACATCGTTCCACTCGCTCCGAAGTCCAAGGAAGGAATAGGCTTATCGGGTTTCGGCATCAGCCCTTTAACCTCTCGCCATCCTCGCATGCTTCCAGTGTTTTGATATCTTCTGCATCCCTCCCGGGAATGACCGAGTCAAACAGGCCAAAGAGCCCGCACTGTAACGGCGTACCTCTATGTTCGTATAACAATAGGGGCGGGCAAGCCTGACTGCATTACCTCTAGTTGAACTGAATGCGTGGATTCAAAAATGAGCCGAGAGAAGGGCCCCCTGACTCTTATCCGGTAGTCGGACGATTCTTTAACAGCAGCTCAGGTATTTTTCGGGTGGAGGACCGGGAGACATCATGCGCAATCCCACGAGACCGCTGGTTGTTATTCCTACCTACAACGAGTGGGACAATGTCACTCAGTTGATTCCGAAAATCCTGGATACCGACAGCCGTCTTCACATCTTGATCGTGGATGACGCGAGCCCCGACAACACGGCAGGGGCAGTCCTCAAACTAAGGGAAAACGGTTTAACCTCACGGTTATTCCTGCAATCCCGGCCTGGAAAGATGGGCCTTGGTAAAGCTTATGTTCATGGTCTCAAATGGGGACTGGCCAAGGGATATGACTTCTTGATCCAAATGGATGGAGACTGGAGTCACCATCCCAGGTATCTGGAGAGGATGCTTCAACTGGCAAGGGAAGCTGATTTCGTGATCGGCTCGCGCTATGTGTCAGGGGGAGGTACCTTGCACTGGGGGGCGCAGAGGCGGCTGCTTTCAAGGTTCGCGAGCCTTTACTCGCGCATTATCCTAGGGGTGGATATTGCCGACTTTACCGGCGGATTCAACGGCTGGTCAGGCGCTGTCCTGCGCGAAATCAGCCTGGATACCCTGCGGAGCGATGGATATAGCTTTCAAATTGAACTGAAGTACCGGGCCCATAAGCTCGGCTACAAGCACATTGAATTTCCCATCATCTTCGATGAGCGCCGGGCCGGCAAGAGCAAAATGTCGGCTGCCATTGCTCTGGAAGCATGCTGGCGTGTATGGGAACTCAGGCTAATTAAGAAGATGGCTACTCGGCGGGCCGCAGCCCAACCAAAACCGATTGTCTCGGCGGCGGGGCCGACTGAAGGGAAGGCAATTGAACATGGCCCAGCTTGGCTTGGAGAGAGTCGGAACTAGGACAATCACGGTGCGATTGCTGATCAGGCTCTCCGGCAGGCCAATCAAATATCTCTCAGCTGGGTCTCGCCCGCTTTGATTTCCTGGGAAAAACAGTCTCACGGATCCCTGGGAAACTTCCGCTTAGAATGATTAAAGAAGCGTCAAAATGGTAACGGTGACACAGTCGGGAGACGGTCGGAGCAGGCTGGCGATATTGCTTCCCATGCTGCTCGCGGCGATAGTCTATCTTTCTTCCACGGCCAGCCGGGCGGTGATCGATTACGACGAGGGCCACTATTCACAAGTGGCGCTGCAGATGATCCAGCGCGGCGACTGGGTAACACCCTACGCCAATGGGGTAAGGTTTCTTGAGAAGCCGCCGCTTCTGTACTGGTTGACCGCTGCCAGCTTCCGAGTCTTTGGCGTTAATGAGTTTGCGCTGCGGCTGCCGACCGCGCTCGCTGTGATCGCACTCGTGTGGGTGGTGACGCTCATCGCGCGGCGTACTTCCGGCGAGCGGGCGGCAATCATTGCAGGGCTGTGCACGGCCTGTTCGGCGGGGACATACCTTTTCACGCGCGAGACATTACATGACATCTGGCTGGTGTTGTTTGTGACCCTCGCCATGTATGCGTTTCTCGAGTGGTATTTGGACCCCCTGCGCTCGTTGCGCCGCGCTCTGCTCTTCTACGCAGCACTGGCCGGCGCAGTCATGTGCAAGAGCCTGATCGGGGTGGCGTTCCCGGTGGGCATCGTCGCCATATTCTTTCTGCTTTCGCGCGAGGGGCCGAAATGGCGCACGCTGCACGTGCTGCCCGGCTCGTTGCTATTCCTCGTGCTGGCAGTACCCTGGCACTGGCTGGCTGCGATTCGGAATCCGGGATTTCTTTATTATTTCTTCGTCAATGAGCAATTCCTGCGCTTCTTGGGCAAGCATGACCCGCCCGTTCTTTGGTCATTGCCTCTCCTCACATTCTGGGCGTTGATACTGGTATGGTTCTTCCCATGGACGGCGTTTCTTCCCGCGGCAATTGCGGCGAGCCGCAGGCCAGCTGAAAGCGGTCAGCGCACGCTGGTGAGGCTGGCTCTGGCCTGGTTGGGCATCATTCTGGGTTTCTTCTCGATAGCGGGCAGGCTGGAACATTACGCGTTCCCGGTACTCCCGGCGCTATCGCTTCTGGTCGGGGTGGCCCTGAGCAAAACCGATGACAGTAAAGCAGTGAAGTGGGCTTTTCGCGGACTGGCTGTTCTCGGCGTTGCGGTCCTGGTGGCTGGGATGGCCGCGGGCATTTGGTTAGCTGCCGCCAGACATGAGTTCGGGAACGGCGTGGTTGGGCGTCCGGGTATACTCTACGAGACCGATTTCAGCATCCTGGCCGATATGCCCGCGGCGATCTTCAGGAACTTGGTAAAGCCCGCGGCGGTGACGATCGTTTCGCTGGCGGCCGGTTTTCTGGCGGCGCTCTGGTTAGAAACACATCGCCGGCGAATGCAGGCAGTGATGAGCCTCGCGGCCGTTATGATGGTCGTTTGCGGCATGATCCACTGGAGTCTCATAATA
>Ga0315277_10006480_pt1 | contig 15308 bp, 14 predicted proteins | sample YL17G05_15_MG_FD_203695 | JGI IMG/M metagenome (GOLD analysis project Ga0315277, IMG submission 203695) | Sediment microbial communities from Yellowstone Lake, YNP, Wyoming, USA - YL17G05_15 | ecosystem: Environmental > Aquatic > Freshwater > Lake > Sediment | place: USA: Wyoming | collected...
TTTTACCTGAACACCGGTAGAGCCTCAGTGCGCGAGGGCCGGGACGGGAGAGCCGGGCTGGTACCAGACGCGGCTGACCGCCACGCCGAGCGCCCGCGTGTCGCCCCCGCCCGGCACCACGGTGGAGGTCGAGAGCTCGAGCTGAACCCTCCCGATGCTCGCGAGCTCGGGCGGGACGGGGAGCGCCAACCGCGTCACCGCGGGGCCTACGGCGACCCGGGCCCACGAGCTGCCGATACGCACCTCGACGACGGCGGGCTCCGGCCTCGGGGCGAACAGCTCTACCCCGACCAGGCCCTCCCCTGCGGGGAAGCGAAACACCGCATGCGCGCCGGTCCACGCCGCAGGCATCGGCGGGTTGCCTATCAGCTCCGGCGGATACGTGCCTTCGGCCTCGGCGCACGCGAGAAGCAACGAGGCCGTCTCCGGGAAGAACGTGAGCACCGGCGGCACGTGGGGCGGGGCCTGCAGCGACGCGACGAAGATGCGCAGCGAGAGCGCCCGTGCGTCACCGGGCGACCTGGCCTCCCGCTCGACGTCCAGGTCAACCCAGAGCGCCCTCCCGGTGTTCGCAGGAGACGGGACCGGGATCGAGATGACGCGCAGGCCCGGGGAGAGCCGGCCGTTCCACGTCCGGACGCCGGCGACCCGAGCTTCGGCCTGCGCGTCGCCCAGCCGCGAGTGCACTTCGACGGTGAGGGCGAGGGTGCCGGGGCCGCTCACCGGCGGCACCAGGAGCGCCGTTCGGGCGGCGCACCAGACGAACCGGTGGGTGCCCTCGAATTCCACGGGGGACCCTCCCCGCGCCACGAGCACCGGGTTGCGCACCAGGCGCGCCTGCAGGAAGCGCTCCTGGGAGAGGCGCCGGACCTGCGGCTGTTCGCACTTGAACTCGACCACGCGCGAGGTCGGGCACGCGAGGTCCTCGCCCGCCCCCTCCGCCACGAGCCAGAGAGGGGCCCCCATGGTTCCGCGGCCGCCCCGCTGCATCTCGGTCACGCGAAGCGAAGCGAACGGCAGCCGGCCCGTGAGCGTCGCGAGGTTGCGGAAGGAGAAGAGCTGGTCCTCGTAGACCAGCGCGCCCCGCCCCTCGCCGCTCACGGCTCGCAGGGCCGCCACCACGGGGAGCGGGTTGCCGTGGATGTGGCGCATCGCCGGCCATGTCCACCACACCGCGGCGAGCATCCCAACGCTCGACGCCGTTGCGGCGGCCGTCCGCGAGCGGCCGAGCAGTGCCGCGCCGGCCACGGCCGGGGTCGCCATCAGCAGCCACACGAGCACCCAGTAGCGGGGGTAGTTGCGGTTGTCGGCGAACACCAGCAGGAACACCAGCGCAACGCCCGCCAGCGTGGCCGCCCACCAGCGATGGACGAGCGCGCGCCGCCACCCCCACCACCCCACCGCCGCCAGCGCGAGGAAGAAGACCGCGACCGCCGGGGTGCCGAGCCCCCGCACGAGGCCGAGGCTTTCCGGCGCCCACGACTCGGTCCCCAGGGTGGACAGGTGCTGCCCAGCGTGCAGGGCGCTCACCTCCACGAGCGCCCCGATGCCGCCAGACGCAAGCGCCGCCGGGACCATGACCGCGGCCAGCACCGCCCCGGCCGCGAGGGCGCCGGCCGCCAGGCGGCGCGGCTCCCGGCGCACGCCCCACCCCGCCAGCACGACCGCGAGCACGAAGAACGGAGCGAGCGGCGGCCGCACGAGCGCCGCGCACGTCATCGCCACGACGCCCGGCGTGAAGCCGGCGCGCCCGCCCCGCAGCCAGAGCGCGAGGCCGATGATCGCGAGCGCCGCCGAGGGCGTCTCGGAGAAACCCCGCGCGGCGTGGAACCACACCCCCGGCAGGAACGCGGCCAGCGCCGCCCCTGCCAGCGCCAGCCGACGGCCTGCCACGCCCTCCCACAGGCCCACCAGCGCCCAGAAACCCAGCACCGAGAAGAGCGCGCTCGCCACCTGGAGCGCCTGCAGGGGGTCCCCAACGGCCAGCTTGCGGACGACCTTGCCAATGAAGACCCAGAGCGGGAACCCCGGGGGCAGGGGCATGTGACGCGCGGGGTCGAAGTCGAGCACCCCGCAGGCCATCAGCGCCTCGTCCTGCTCCCAGGCGCCGTCGGGGAGCAGCAGGAGGCGCGAGAGCAGCACCAGGAGGAGGATCCCCGCGCTTGCCGCTCCCGACACCCAGCGCCCGCAGATCGGCAGGAGCGGCCAGGGGAGGACCCGTGCCGCGAGGGGGGAAAGCCTTTGCCAGACGCGCTTCACGGCCGGAGTCTAGCATCGGACCTTCCCTCTGCACCCGGGTGCCACAAGCTGAGAACGAGCGACAAAACAAAGGGAACCAGTGGTAAGCTCTCGCGCCATGTCGGCGGTCTCGGTCGAGTTTCAGGGGGTGAGCAAGCGCTTCGGCAACCGGAGCGTGCTGGTCGCCGTGAGCGGCACGCTGCGGCAGGGGCAGGTGCTGGTCGTGGCCGGCCCCAACGGCGCCGGCAAGTCCACGCTGCTCAACATCCTGGCAGGCCTGCTGCGCCCCTCGCGCGGCGAGGTCGTGTACCGCGACGACGACGGCCCCTTGCCAAGGCCACGCTGGTTCGAGCGCCTCGGCATGGCGGCCCCCGACATGTCGGTCTACGAGGAACTCTCGGCGCTGGAGAACCTCCGCTTCTTCGCCCGCCTGCGCGGCCTCCACCTCGAGGATGCCGCGCTGCGAGGGGTGCTGGAGGGGCTGGGGCTTGCGCCCCGCGAGCAGACGCGGCTGGTGGGGACGTACTCCTCGGGGATGAAGCAGCGCGTGAAACTGGCGCAGGCCGTCCTCCACGATCCCCCGGTCCTGCTGCTCGACGAGCCGTCGTCCAACCTCGACGAGACCGGCCACGAGGTCGTGGCCGGTCTGGTGGCCCGCTTCCGCGAGCGGGCCGCGGTTGCCGTCGCAACCAACGACCCGCGGGAGAGGGCCTGGGCAGATGCGCGCATCGACCTTGCTCTCTGAGAGCCTGGCGGTCCTGGGCAAGGAGCTCACCGCCGAGTTGCGCAGCCGCGTGGCACTCAACGCGGTGGGGCTGTTCGGCCTGACGACCCTGATCGCCGTGGCCTACCAGATCGGGCCGTACCGCATCCAGGAGCAGGACCGGCCCCACCTGCTTGCGGCGCTGCTCTGGGTGATCCTTTTCTTCGCGGCCACCTCCGGTCTCTCGCGCGTCTTCGTCAAGGAGGAGGACGCGCACACCGCGAAAACCCTGCGTCTGGCCGCCCGGCCGCTCGCGGTGCTCGCCGGCAAGTTCCTCTTCAACCTCATTCTCCTCGCGTCGCTGTACGCCTTCATCGTGCCGCTCTACTGCGCGCTGATGGGCTACTCGGTGCGAGGCGTTCCCAGCCTGGTCCTCTTGCTGGCGTGCGGGGCGGTGGCGCTCTCGGCGACCTCCACGATCGTGGCAGCCATCATCTCCCGCGCTTCCGGCTCGACGACGCTTTTTGCTATCCTCAGCGTGCCTCTGGTGTTGCCGCTCCTGGTGATGCTCATCCAGGGGACGCGCGCAGCCGCGGGGAGCGCCGCGGTCGCAGCGGTCTTGCCCGCGCTCCAGGGCGTCGTCTCGCTCGGGGGTGCGACGTTGCTCATATCCGTGTACCTGTTCCCGGTGGTGTGGCATGACTAAGACCCAACTGAGAGGCGTTCTCCAATGGACCCTGGGCGTGTGGCTCGTGCTCGTGATCCTGGGTGCCCTCTTCTACGCACCCTCCGCCCTCGGCTTCAAGGGCGAGTCGGCCCGCATCGTGTTCTTCCACGTGCCCCAGGCGTGGGTCGCGGTGCTGGCGTTCTGCGTGAACCTTGTGGCCTCGCTGCGATACCTGCGGACCCGCAACCCCATCGACGACGCGCGGGCCGCCGCGGCCGCCCGCCTGGGCCTGGTGTTCTCGGTGCTCGCCACCGTCACCGGCTCGCTGTTCGCCAACGTCATGTGGAACTCGTTCTGGAACTGGGACCCGCGCGAGGTCTCAATTGTGATACTGCTTCTCATTTACGCCGCCTACTTCGCGCTGCGCGAGGCGATCCCGGACGAGGAGCGCCGTGCCAGCCTGTCGGCCGCCTATGCGGTGCTGGCCTTCGTCACGATGCCGTTCCTGATCTTCGTGGTGCCGCGTATCTACTGGTCGCTGCACCCGGATACGATCATCGGGGCAACCGGCAAGCTCAAGCTCCAGATGGAGTCCCGGATGCTCCAGGTCCTCTTGGGCTCGTTAGTGGGATTTACTGGGCTGTTCTCTTGGTTATACACTCTCGAAGTCCGGCTGGCGCGGGTGCGGTTGGCCCGTAGGGGGCGTGAGGAGGCGTAGGCGATGCCTGGTCCTGAGAGCATGATCTGGGTTGCGGCCGTGACGGTCGTCATCTGGCTCGGCGTCTTCGCGTACTGCCTCGCCCTCGATCGCCGCGTGCGCCGGCTCGAGGAGGAGCAATGAGCCGTAGGATGGTGTGGACCCTCGTAGGTGTGGTGGCCATCATCGGCTTCGTCGCGTTCGGCGCCGGGGCCTTCAAGTCAAACCTCACGCCGTACGTCAGCTTCCAGCAGGCGCGTGCGACCTCGGATGCCGTACAGGTCGCGGGCAAGCTCGTCCCCGGTTCGGACAGCTTCGAGGAAGCCTCCTCCCGACTGATGTTCGCCATTCAGGACGACCACGGCGACGTCCTGAAGATCGCGTACAAGGGGCTCAAACCAGGCAACTTCCACGAGGCCACACAGGTTGTTGCCATCGGCCGCTTTCATGGCGGAGTTCTCGAGGCAGAAAAGCTCTTGGTGAAGTGTCCATCGAAGTATCAGGGGGTCGAGGAGAAGGGGTAGCGCTCCAGCTCCTCGTGACATCTGCGGCGCGATCGCGCCGCGCCTAACCAGGGGGGATCATGTTTCTACCGGGTGCCATCGCACTGTGGGTGGCTTTGTTTGCCCTCGTTGCGTCAACGTACTTCTACTTCCGGAGCCTTCGGGGTCACGCTGAGGCCCGCGCATGGGCCAGGCAGGCGTACGGGCTCGCAACCACGGGTGTGGTGATCGGAAGCGCAGTCCTCCTCTACCTCATCCTGACCCACGACTTCCGCATCCACTACGTCTTCTCCTACTCCGATCTTTCGCTGCCCACCCACTATCTGATTTCGACCTTCTGGGCGGGACAGGAGGGCAGCTTCCTGCTGTGGCTGCTGTGCGGGATGATCGTGGGCCTGCCGCTCATCCGCTACGCACAGCACTACGAGGACCGCACCCTCATCGTGTACAACCTCGCCCAGATCTCTCTGCTCCTCATCCTGCTCCGGCAGTCGCCTTTCCGGCTCCTCGCCGACCTGCCGCCCGGCCAGGTGCCGTCCGACGGGCAGGGCCTCAACCCGCTACTGCAGAACCCATGGATGACCATCCACCCGCCGATCATGTTCCTCGGCTACGCCGCCACCGCGGTACCGTTCGCCTTCGCGGTCGCCGCCCTCTGGGAGCGCCGCTACGACGAGTGGACCAAGGCCGCCATGCCGTGGGCGCTGGTCACCGTTGTGACGCTCGGGTGCGCGATCCTGCTCGGCGGCTACTGGGCCTACGTCACCCTCGGCTGGGGTGGGTACTGGGGCTGGGATCCGGTCGAGAACTCGTCGCTGGTGCCGTGGATCGCCTCCGTCGCCCTGGTGCACGGGATGCTCCTGCAACGGGCGCGGGGCCGCTTTCGAAAGCTCAACTTCTCGCTCGCAATCCTGGCCTACGTGCTTGTTGTCTACGCCACGTTCCTGACGCGCTCCGGCGTGCTGGCCGACTTCTCGGTGCACTCCTTCGTGGACCTCGGCATCACCGGTTGGTTGGTGGCAAACCTTGCCGGCGCCCTGCTGATCGGCTTTGGGGCGTTGGCGTGGCGCTGGCGGGAGATCCCCACGCAGCCCGGCGACGAGCCGTTTCTGTCCAGGACCGTGTTCTTCGTGCTCGCGATCACCGCGCTGCTGGGCACCGCCGCCATGGTGCTCCTCGGCACGTCGGCCCCGCTCATCACCCGCCTGGCGACCAAGCCCTCGCAGGTGGCGCCAGCGTTCTACAACACGGTGACGCTGCCTATCGGGATCCTGTTGGCTTCTCTTTTGGGCGTCGTCCCGTTCCTGCACTGGAAGGGCACGTCGAAGGAGTTCGCAAAGCGGCTGGGCCTTGCCGGGACCCTGGCAGTGGTTACGAGCGCGGTCGGGATAGCTGTCGGGGCCCGGGGCGCGCTGTACGTGGCGTTCCTCCTCGTCTCGCTGTTCGCGTTCTTCTCCAACGCCTTGAAGACCTGGGACGAGGTACGCGCGAAGAGGTTCCGGGTGGCCGGCGGCTACCTCGCCCACGTCGGGCTGGGGCTCATGCTCGCCGGGATCGTCACCTCCTCGGCGTTCGACCGCACGCAGAAGGTCGTGCTGACGCTCAACGAGAGCAAGCAGGTCATGGGGTACACCCTCACCTTCAAGGGCGTGGACAAACCGACCCCGACCGCGCGGGAAGCGATGCTCGTCGAGGTCCGCGAGGGAGGGGGCAGGAGCTACGTCGCCCGCCCGCGCATGTTCCGAAATGAGAAGTCGAACCAGCTCGTGTCCAACCCCGACGTGCGCATGCGCCTCACCCACGACGTCTACGTCTCCCCGATCGAGTTCGACCCCGGGAGAAGCCCCGAGAACGAGGTGACCGTGGAGCTCGCCAAGGGCGAGACGCAGGAGGCCGGCCCGTTCGAGGTCACCTTCGACGGCTTCGACATGTCGAGCGGCCACGGCGAGGCCCAGCGGCTCTCGATCGGTGCCCGGCTCACGGTTCGCCACGGCAAGAACACGCAGCAGGTGACGCCATACATCAGCAGCTCCAGTGGGACCGGCTTCAGCAGCGACCCCGTGCCGCTCGCCGGCCCCAAGGGCGCGGCGGTCGCGATCTCCGGGGTCGACGCCGGCGCCGGTCGCGTCCGGCTCCAGGTGAGCGGCGTCGGCGGAGGGGTGGCGAAGCGCGCCGTGCTGCACAAAGCCGAGAGCCTGACCTACAAGGGCGTGGCGCTCAAGTTCGACAACTTCGACCTCTCCGATTTCGACCCCCAGGCGGGGAAGATCAACATCGGCGTGGTGTTCAAGACGACCGACCCCTCCGGCAAGGGCGTCGAGGTCAAGCCCGTCTACCGCGGCGGCAAGGCGGGCGAGTCGCACGAGGATGCCGCGGTTCCCGGTTTGCCCGGCGTGATGGTGAGGGTCGGGCGCATGGACCCCAACGAGAAGACCGTCGAGGTCGAGGTGCTCGATCCGAGTGCCCCCGGCGACCCCGGTGAGCCGATGAAGTTCGCGATAGACGTCACGATCAAGCCGATGATCGGCCTGCTCTGGACCGGGCTCGTCGTGCTGCTGGCCGGGGGCATCCTGGCCGTCGTTCGGCGGGGCGAGGAGTTCTCGACCGCGGTTGCCGCCCGGCCTACCTCGGGCTCTTAGCCTGGTCGCTCCCGGCCAGGCAGCGGTTGACCTTGGCGGTACCCGACGGTGTGGGCACCGCGCGCCCGGGTGTTGAGGCTTTCACGCTCCGGTTGTAGTATGCGTTCAATGCGAGGCGTTTTCACTCTTCCCCTCTACCCCCTCGAGGGGGCGGTTCTGCTTCCAGGCGAGCGCGTCAGCGTGCCCTGGGCGCGGCTGGCGACCCGTGGCATCCTGGATCGCGCCCGCGGCTTCGGCGGCGCGGTGGTGGTCTCGCTGGTGGACGGGGAGTCCGTCCACGAGGTTGGGGTCACCGCGATGGTCGCGGGCGAGAGCGAGGGCGAGACGGCCCTGCACGGCGTCAGCCGCTGCCGCCTGCTCTCGCTGGTGAGCGAGGAGGTGACCCTGGTGCGCGCGGAGAGGTACCCGGAGCAGCCGCCCGCAGGCAGGCAGGAGGAGCCCACTGCGCGCCTGCTGATGGCCCGCTACGAGCGGTTGTGCCAGCGCATCGGCAAGGACGCCGCGGCTCCGGTGCGGCAGCACGACCTGAGCACGCTCACGTGGCGGATCACGGCGGAGCTCGGTCTTTCGACAGAGCAACAGCAGAGCTTTCTCAGCGTCCCGGACCCCCTGACGCGCGGCAAGCTGCTCCTTCTGGCGCTGCGAGAACTCGAGCGCCGCGAGCGCTTCCTGCGCCGTTGGGCCCACTTGCGTAGCACGACACCGTGGAACTGACGGGCGGCCATGAGCAAGCTTGACACCAACCTCGACGCGTGCCAGATGTCCAGCGAGATCCTGCTGCGTCTCCGCAAGATCATGCGCGAGTCGCTGCGCGCCATCCACGGCGAGGAGTGGGTGGTGACCGGGATCCCCGAGGAGATCCGGGAGTACCTGACGCAGCGGCAGGCGCGAGAGGCCAGCATCAACTGGAACCTCAGCGACGCCGTCGACATCCTCGACTTCGCGGGCTTCCTCACCCTCTACGAGATCATGGCCGCCACCCCGCAACTGCTGCAGCGCTTCCTGCCGCTAGCCCCCGACGCCAGCGTGCTTCGCATCCGTTTCTTGGAGCTGGACACGATCCTCAACCGCATCGCCTACGCCAGACCGATCTCGGAGGGCGAGCTGGGCTTCCTCGTCACCTTCGACGAGCGCCTCAAGAAGACGGCCAGCGCTCCAGCGCCGGCCGTCGAAGAGGTGCCTGCCCCTGCACCGGTCAGGCCCGGGAGGACGGCAGCCGCGCCGACACCGCCCGCAAAGGTCGCCCCCCCGCCGCCGCCGGCCCCGGCGCCCAGGGGCGGCGCCCCGGCCCCCCAGCCGAAGGCCGCCCCTCAGAAGCCCGCGGCCCCTCCGGAGCCCGAGCCCGAGCCCGTACCCGCGCCCGTGGTTGCGGCCGCCGGGCCGATCGGGCCCCAGGAGCTGGAAAGCGCCCTCAAGCGCGGCGACAACAAGGTGATCCTGACCGCGCTCTACCAGGAGGTCACGGCGCTCGCGGACGGCCTGTGGAACGGTTCGGTCGCGTCGTTGCAGGCGAGGACGTGGGAGCAGGTCCGCGAGTCCCAGTGGTACCACGACCGGTTCACTAAGCTGGGGCTCAAGCCGATCTCCGACTTCTTCGGGCTGTTCGACACCGCCAAGGAAAAGATGGGGACCGGCACCTCTCGCAACGACCTGCAGGAGTTCCTCAAAGACCACAGCTTCGTCCAGGTGCTGCTGGCGCTCAAGGATCTCTTCCGTCAACACATGAAACCGTAGGGGGTTTCCCACCCCCTGAACCCGGGTCGTTTTCGAAACTACTGTTTCAAGGTTTTGTTTTGCCCCGCGGGTGCGCGGTCTCTCGGCGCTTGCTCGCCCCCGCTCGCCGCACGCCGAGACTCCTTCGGCTGCGACCGAGCAGGGACGTCCCACAGCGGGGCCCCTCGCTGTCCGCATGAACCTGCGGCAGCGTCTCCCTGCCGCAGTCCGCCCGCTCGGTGACCCGCAGCCTCCGGAGAGATGACCGCTGGCACCCGCGCGGCGGATGGAATACCCCGCCCAACGCACGTTGACATCGGCGCACGCCTGGAGCCAGTCCTGCACCTACGGCGGATCCTGTGCTTCCTGGATTCCCTGCCCCAGGCAATGACTTCCCTAATGGCCTCGAGCTGAGCCGCCCGGCCAGCCAAACCTAGTATCACGCTGGAACCAAGACCCGGCTGGTTGGGTCGGCTCCCGCGAGTTGTTAGGCGGCAGGGGGACCGTTGGACGAGGACTCCTGCGGGACTCGCACGAGGCTGAAGAGGGAGGCGAGGACCTCAAGCTTCCGGAACAGTTCGTCATAGGTGACGAGGTCGACATCTTTAAGGCCGGAACGAAAGAGCTCAAACGACTTCCTCTTCAGGTCGCTGTCCAGCTCAGCCGAACCGTTGCCAGCAAGTAGAACACAAGGGCAGTTGAAGACAGCGAGCTCGCGAGATGTGTCGCGGGTGACCTCCTCCAGACTTCGGACCAACTGGTTTCGATAGCCAAGAACCTGGACCACGGCGCCTGACAGATCGGACGACGGACGGTATACGCTTCTGTACTTAGAACCAAGGAGGTGCGTGGTCGGAGTCTTGATCTCCACTAGGATGGCGTCGCGGGACGATTCCATTGAGAGCAGATAGTCAACGAATCGGGCGTCAGCACGATCGACGTTCATGCCGCCGACGTATGCCTTGTTAGCTATGAACACGACAGGCACAGAGAAGATCTGGGATAGGGCGAAGGATTTGTTTCGAAAGATGCCCTGCCAAAAAGCCTCGTTGTCATTTGTCTTGTTGGCATCCCAAGTGCGGAGGAGCTCTATAAGCTGGGAGGCAGATTGCCCCATCCACACGACGTCCTCGAGGTGCTGCTTGAAAATGAACATCGCTCTGGCTCGCTCGGCGCACGCTGTTGCCCAGACCGCGAGCTTCGTGTCGCCGGATTGAGCGGCGTCCCTTTCTGTGCTGAGGAACATGCCGACAAGGAATGCCCACCATTCTGCTGTGTCCTTGTGATCTTCAAGGAGCTTGATAATGACCTCGGCTTGTTCCCGGTCGTCGATATCGTGTCCTGTCAGGAGAGGCGAGTTCCTCAGGAACTGGTCGGCCTCCTCCTCAGCTCTGTGTAACTCATCATCGATACCTTCTCGATGGCTCGGCAGGCTCTCGAGGAATATCAACTCCGCGAACCACTGGAGTCCCTTCTTGAAGAAGCGGCCTCGGCTCTTCAGGGGGCTTAGGGAGAGCTTGAGCCATGAGGACGGGATGACGAACCTGTCGCCCTGGAGGATCTTGATGCCCTTCCCGTCCGCGGCGATCTGGTGGACATACATGACGCGGCCACAACCTGGGCACGTACGCACGCAATGCGGGAGGTCGGGACGGTCGACTACGGTCATGCATTGAGGACACGTCATGGGACCTCCGCTTCGCAGGGACGATCCCTGCCGCCAACGCCGCGGTTGAGCGGGCCGGCCACTTTGGGGCACATCATACGCAAAGCCTACTCCCCCACTCCGCACCGCCGCCAGGCCGTGAAGACGCGTGGCAGGCTCCGCTGCAAGCGCTGGTTAGGCGCTGCTCTCCGGGCCGTCGTTACCCGCCGCAACTCCGCTTGCCTGCTGGCCTTTCTTCGGGCGCTTCAGGTATCCAGAGACGTTGAGGACCACAATCACCACGACGTTCGCCACGACCACCGCGACCATGAAGACCCGGAACTCGAGCGCGAGCAAGAAGCTGCCAAGCAGCCCGACGTAGAGCGATGCTGCGCAGGCGAGTGAGGCAACCATGAGTACTTCCATTGGGTCGTCACTCTCGCGATCGTAGAACACGATTGCGATCAAGAAGAGATCGGCGAGTAGCAGTGGCAGCGTCAGGGAGACGGCGAGGAACACAAGCTTCAGGAAGTCAAGATTCGAGAACGACTGTGGCAAGAACCGCAGCACGACGAGGTATCCCGGGCAGGCAGATGCAGCAAACAATAGAAGGTAGTTCAAGATTTCGAAGAAACCGAGTTTCCTGACCTCGGAAAGGACGCCCATCGATCTAGTCCCTTCTGGACTGAAAGCGCCTAAGACATATTCGGCTGCCCAAAGCAAACCGGCAGACACTGCCGAAGGTGCAGCGTTCGTTCGCAGACGATTCAAACACAAAGCGGTGCATCTTCCTGCGACCTACGGTGATTGTAGACGCAGTCGGTCGAATCCTGGCCCTCACTTCGACGGAGCGGGCGGGTTTGGCGCAGCCTGCGGCGGAGCGTCGGGGGTGAAGATCTCGCGCGAGACCTTCCACGATCCGTCGGCCTGCTTGCGATAGATGACCAGGTACTTGCTGCGCCACTCGGCAGGGGCACCACCAGGGGGCGTCAGGGTCATCGAGTTGGTGCCGCGCTCGTAGGCCAGGTCTCCTTGACCCTCGATCTCCAGTGACTCGAGTCGATAGTCGGAAAACGGCGGGAAGCTCGTGAGGAACGCCTCGATGGCGGCCCGGCCCCGGATGTCGGGGTGATTGGGCGGCACCATGATCGCGTTCTCTTCGTAGAAAGCCGCCGACGCCTTGTCGTTCCTTGGCTCTGCCTTTGCGTTGTTCACGAATTCCTGAACGGCCTGTCGAATCGCGTTGCGATCGGCCTCTGAAAGCCCGGCAGGCGCCGGCTTGGTCTGGCATCCGAGGCCGAACCCCAAGCAGATCACAGCGACTACAATCGAAGGTGTCTTGCTCATGACCAGTGCCTCCTTTCAACAACGTATCGGGTTACTCACCCGCCCGTATGCCGTCGGGTGCCGCGCTTCGGTGGCGGCGCTACCGGATCGGGCCGGAGTCCCCGCGCCCCCCGTCACGTGGTCCCCTGAGCACCGTGAGTTGCATGATTGTCCTCCAACGGAGTATAGGCCCCTGCAGCCGACACCAGCGGGTCGCGCCTCCAGTCTTGCTCGTGTCCCCCCAACGCCGGAGCTGAGCGGCATCGAACTGCGCCGGGCGAGGGCAGCCCGCTTCCTTGCTCATCCCGCTGACGACCGTGATAGCGGATCTGAAGCTTTGTTGCTACAGAGAACGTAAACGGACCGCACGCGGGATGACCAAGCGAGGTGCAGGAGTCGTCCACTCGGGCGACTTCTCAGGCGTCGTGTTTCTTTGCAGAATTATCAATCTACCTTGGTTCCTCTTACGCCTTCCTTCTCATATGAAGGCTTAGCCAACCATCGATCGCCCCACCGCGGAGAATCGCCACCACGCTGAGAATCGGAGTCATCACCGACACCACTACGAAAGCAACAAAACCTTCTTCCTCGGGGTGAGGGGGTTGGCTCAGGAGGGCCCAGCAAAGGAATCCTAACAGAGCGATATTACAGATGATTGCCACGTTTTTCATAAGAGTGCTCATGGAAGATGGGTTCTCAATCGTCCTCTGTTCCTCTAATGCCTCCCTTTTCATACGAAGGCCCATCCAACCATCGCTCGCTCCACTACGGAAAAGCACCACTAAGGTGAGAAGCGGCGTCAACAGATGCAACAGTGAGAAAAAAACGTAAACGGCTTCCTTGGGAAGACCGTCGGTCACGAGAACCAAGCAGGTGAATCCAAACCAAACGACATTGCAGATGGCTGCCACGATTTTCATGGCTCTTCTCCTGAAGCGCATTGTACGCTGCGCGACGCCTCACGCACATTCGGCTGCCCAAAGGAAACCGGCTAACGTTGCGGTAGCCACATCCTCTTCATGGCGCATCGATTCCCGCCATTCGCAAGTACGCTGAGATCTGGCCACGATGGTGGATCTCGTGGTCGATGTTGCCGCGAACGACGATCCACCAAATGGTCACTCTCCCACCAAATCGTCGGTCATCGACGCGCTCACGCAACTGCTCATCGGAAAATCGTGCGACCAACTGTGCCCGCTTAGTTCCCGATTTTTCAAGGTCTCGCAGGAGCTGCATGTACTGTTCGCGAGTCGTGATGGTCACCGCTCCGGCGTGCCCGACGATGGGTTCGAGCGCTCGCGCTTCGAGTTTCCTGAATAACCACTCATCAGCCTCGACAATGTGATGAGCGAGATCGCCGAAGCTCATGGCGTCGGCGACGGGCCGCCAGTTCTCGCTCCCGGTCGGAACGGTTCGGAGCCGTTTGAGCGACGACTCCCGGACAGCGCGGGACCATTCCGCCAGTTCCAGAGCTTGGTCGTTCATGGCTTGTGGCGCCAGCGCATTGGCCCGCACGCCCCGCGCTGGGCGTCACGTGGTCCCGTGAGCACCATGAGTTGCATGATTGTCCTCCAACGGAGTATAGGCCCGTGCAGCCGACGCGAGCGGGACCGCGCCCGCCTTCCAAGACTCTGGCTGCCGTCCCCTCACCCTGCCCTCTCCCCCTGGGAGAGGGAAACGGGCGGGGGGCATTCAATCCGCCACGCCGCGACATCCTCAGGCGCGATGGGATTCTTCGTCGCCCTCCGTGCTCCTCAGGATGACACAAGGCTTGGCGGACGCTCACTGGACATCGGGCGAGGGGCATTCAATCCGCCCGTCGGGTGAAGCGGCCATCTCTCCGGAGGCCGCGGGGTCCCCAGCGCGCGCATCGGCGCCGGGAGACGCGGGCGGCCGAAGGCCGAACCGCGAGGGTCACGGCGGCGAGACGCGCTGCTGGGTCGCTGCCGGAGGAATCTCGGCGCGCAGCGAGCGGGGGCGAGCAAGCGCCGAGGGGCCGCGCACCCGAGGGACAAAAGAAAACCTCCACGGCAGTGGAAAAGAAGAACCTAGGGTTTGCGGGCGACCACCAGGAAGTCGCGGGGACCGGAGAGCCAGGCATCGAGTCGCCCGGCGAGCTCGCGCACGGGCTTGGGCTGGGAGGCGCTGGCCAGGGCCTGCTCAGGCGGGAACGGGTGCAGCAGTCGCGTCTCCACCACCTCGAGCCCGAGCGCCCGCATCGCGAATGCCAGCGCCTGCGGGTGCACCGGCGCCCGATGGGTGGGATCCACCCAGAAGAGCCCCGCGCCGACGCGCAGCGAGTCCGGGTTCGGGCACTCGACGAGCAGCAGCCCGCCAGGACGCAGCGCCACCGCGGCGGCCTCCACGACCGACATCCAGGCGGCTGCCGGGAGGTGCTCGAAGACGTGGATGGCGACCACGCCGCCCAGGCTTTTCGCCTTCTGGGTGCGCAGTGCCTCGAGGGCGTCGCCCTCCTCGGCGGCGAGGCCGAGCCTGTGGCACGCCGCCACCATGGCGGGGTCGTTGTCCACGCCGCGAACCTCGACACCTGCCTCGCGCAGCACCTCGAGGAGCTCCCCGCGGCCGCACCCGATCTCCAGCACCGGGGCCGCGCTTTTGAGCAGGGAAACGTACTCGGAAACACGCCCGAGGATCTCGGCTCGCTCCCCGCGGAAGCTGTCGACGAATCGCATCGAGGCGGCGGCGACCGCGGCCGGGACCTTGGCCTCCACGTCAGGCTCGACGGCCACTCGCAAAGGCTCACCCTGGGCCAGCCGGTCCACCAGGCCACCGAGCGCCGAGAGCTCCTCGTGCAGCCGCTCGACCAGCACGTCGGTCCGGGCCGAGAGCGCCGGCAGACGCTGGTCGCGAAGCTCCTCACCCAGGGTCTGCACCGCCTCGACTGCATGCTGCATGTGCAGAAGGTCGCCCTCGACGCGCGGAACCCGTCCGTCGCGCAGAGACTCGAGCTCGTTCTGAAGCGCCTCGGCAGTTTTTCGCAGCACGGTCAATGCCTGCTCGACATACGCCAGGCGCCCGTCGTGCGGCGGCTCGACCCCTGGCTGCGCAGCTGCCCCGGCCTCGCCTAGCAGGTCCAGGCGCGCGGTCAGCTCGGGGACGGTCCTGTCGCGCACCTGCTCGAACTCCGACCGGGTCGCGAGGTAGGCGCCGCGCACA
>Ga0315277_10006482_pt1 | contig 15306 bp, 16 predicted proteins | sample YL17G05_15_MG_FD_203695 | JGI IMG/M metagenome (GOLD analysis project Ga0315277, IMG submission 203695) | Sediment microbial communities from Yellowstone Lake, YNP, Wyoming, USA - YL17G05_15 | ecosystem: Environmental > Aquatic > Freshwater > Lake > Sediment | place: USA: Wyoming | collected...
CCACCCCGCGAACCGTCCCGGGAACGGTTCCCAGGGCGATTCCCGAGGCGTAGTTTTCAGCCTGTCCCATGGCTTAATTGACGCCGATTCAGTTATTTAGGCTCGTGGAAGGCTAAAATGGGTAGCGTCCCTATTTAGTGGCTCGGGGCGGACCGCCGGGCCTGTCTGTACGCAGGTCAATTCCGGCTACTGCGTGATGATGACCTTGGTGACGTCGGGCGCGTCGCGCTTCACGCCAAGCGCCTGACGGATGAAGTAGACGCCAGGCGCCAGCGCCCGCACGTCATTCGCGCCGAGATGAAGGTCCTGCACCTTCCGGCCGCTGACGTCCAGCAGCCAGCTTGTGGATTGAGGGTTGTGGCTTGAGGCTGTCGGCAGGAACAGCACTCCTCTAACAACGCTCGCCCCCTTCTGCACCTGCACGGCCTCGGTGCGCCCCGGCTCCGCGATTCCGGTCTGCAGCGTCTCCAGAATGCACACTCCGCCTTCTGTACAGCACGCGTACAAGTACGGAGGCACACTGACGACGCACCGCACCCATGACGGCGGAGCCCATCCGCCGGGCAGACGGCGCAGATTGCGTGGGTCCGCGACACTGACAAACGCCATCTCCCAGCCAGCGCAATAGGCGATTGTGTCTACAACCACGACATCGTGCATGTACCGCGGCACCGGTGCAAAACCAAGCACATGCGGGGCAGATGGGTCCGATACGCTCAGGGACCACAGCGTTTCCGGCGCAACGGCGTACAGGATGGTATCGTGAAGGTCGATGCCGTTCGGACGGCCCTCCCACGTACCTATGATGCGGGGACTCGTCGGCTGGGCGATGCTGAGCGCCGTCACTGAGAACAGATTGGCCACATACGCGATTGTATCAGCAAGTATAACCTCACGACTGTGCTCCGGCAGGTCGCACGTCCCCACGACCACGGGCGTACGCGGCCGGGCGACATTGATTACGTTGAAGTCGTAGTGCATCGCCGCATACGCAAACGAATCTCGAACGACAATATCCTGCGGCTCCTCGTTCGGCGGATACGAGCAGCCGCCCGCCAGGCGCGGGTTGGTCGGGTCACTTATGTCCGCTGTTCTGAACCACGGGTGGTAGAGGTTGAAGAAGGCAAAGCTGTCCTGCACCGCAACCGAGTAGCTCCACGACCCTAGATACGATGTGTCGAGACTTCCTACTTCGTGGGGCACGGTCGGATTCGAGACATCGAGCACCCTGAAACCCGCCAGCCCGTCAGCCACGTAGCAGTACGCCCCTTGCACCGCAACGTCCTCGGCTGTGGCCGCCACTAAGGCATACGTATCCAGCACTGGATTGTTGAGGTTGCTCACGTCCACAACTGCCAATCCATCTCCACCATTTGCGACAAAGGCGCGGTCTAGGGATGGACTGGACCACACACCCCAGTTGGCATCCTGCGTCGTCCGGCATGAGTCCACAAACGCTGGGTGAGTCGAATCGACTATGCTGATTATCTGGAACGGCTCGTCGCTCTGGTCCCGGCCTGACACGAATGCGAGCGGGCCGTCGAGGAAGATGTCGTACCCGCCGAGGTCGTTCAGCTTGGCCAAGAGGGCCGGCGAACTCGGTGTCGAGATGTCCAGCGTGATGAAGCGGACTGGATAGGGGTATGAATTATCCTCGTAGCTGGCGCAGACTAGGTTGCCTCGCGCGGTGGCGGAAAGCGCGTAGCCGCAAGGATATGAACCCACTTCGTGCGGGCTGGTCGGGTCGGACACGTCCACAAAGGCGAAACCCGTGCTCCGGCAGACAACCACGGTGTTTCCTGACCCGGTTGTCGCAGAGCCACTCTCAACGCAAGAACCCAGCTCATACGGGTTGGCCGGGTTGGTGACGCTCAGGACGTGGAACGTGTCACGTCTGATGTAATAGAGGAACGTGTCCCGTATCCAGAAATCTCCGACTTGCCCCAGAAGCTGGCCACGCTTGACTGGCTGCGTCGGGTCGGCCACGTTCCATATCTCAAGGTCGGCGTTGCTGCTGGAGTAGAGTAAAGAGTCCTTCAGGCAAGACTGCGCCGTGAGTGATGGGAACTGAATCTCAGACAGCACGCGTGGGCTATCCGGCTTGGCAAAGCTCAGCAGCGCGACTTCGCTTCCCAACGTCAGAACAACCAGAGTATCCTTGCCTGTGACCTCCGCCGAGGGACCTCTGCCCCACTTTCCAATAAGTGTCAAGCCAGAGTCAGCCGTCGTCGGGCAGACGCGAGGCACCTCGATTCCCCGCTGATGCAGCCACTCCATCCTCATCTTCGGTGGCACGCTCCGCAGTGAATCACGCACGGCGCGATACTCCTCGAACGTCGGCTCACGGCCGAAGGCCGCGGCCGCCAAGGCCGCGCCGAGAAGAACAACCACCAGTCTGCTCACGTGACAATCATACGCTGTCGCCGCTGGCTGTCAAACCGCTGGGAGCAAGGAGTTTGATTATGGGCAGAGGAAAGGCGGGGGCGGCGCTCCCGCACTCCAAAGAGGCTTTGCCTCACGCTCAGCGGCGGCGGGCGGCGAAGAGGAGGGTTGCGGCGTCAGGCGGTGCTCGATTGCCGCGCGGATGCGGCGGTTCGGGCGGACGAAATTCCGGAGCACGCGGACATCTTACCACAAAGACACCAAGGCACCAAGGTTCGGAGAGCACCCAACCACGGATCAACACTGATGAACACAGATGCGGGAGAACGGACTGGCCTTGGTTCCCGGCTGGAATTCTGAATTCTGGTCTCTGGTTTCTGACTTCTGAATTGTCCAGGGCCGCTGGCATGGTTTGACGGTGGCCGTTTCAGGCGTAGAATTAGCAGGTGAAAGAGAAACTGCCGGAGATAGGCAAGATCTCCCAGCAGGTGTTTGAGGAACTGATTTATCCGCGGCTGGGCGCGAAGAGCCCGAACGTGCTCGTCGGCCCAATGCACGGCGTGGACACCGGCATCATCCGTGTCGGGAATCGCGCGCTGGCCATCACTACCGACCCGGTCTTTATCGTGCCGGAGTACGGCTGGAAGCGGGCCGCGTGGTTCGCTATTCACATCCTGCTTTCGGACGTCGTCACAAGCGGGCTTACGCCCCGCTACCTTGCCATTGACTTCAACCTGCCGATGGACATCACCGAGGACCAGCTCGAAATCGTCTGGAAGACAATCCACAGCGAGTGCCGGCGGTACGGGGTCTCGGTCGTCACCGGCCACACGGCACGGTACGGCAATTGCGGATACCCGATGGTCGGCGGCGCGACCGTCATCGCCGAGGGCGGGCTCGGCGACTATGTCGCACCGACGTTCGTGCGACCGGGGGACAGCATCATCGTTACCAAGGGCCCGGCGATTGAGGCAGCGGGCATCTTCGCCGCGATGTTCCCGGACCGGCTCGAGAAGAAGTTCGGGGCCGCGTTTGCGCGCAGGGCCGAGAAGATCTTCTGGAAGATGTCGGTGGTCGAGGACGCGCTGGCCGTGGTAAGCGTCGGCGTGCGCGACAAGGGCGTGACCGCGATGCACGATGCGACCGAGTGCGGGCTCTGGGGAGGCCTGTATGAGATGGCCCAGGCCGGCGGATTCGGGGTGCGGGTTATCAAAGAGGTGATACCGATGATGGCTGGCGTCCGGGAAATCTGCGACCTTTACGGCATCGACCCGTACAAGTCAATCAGCGAGGGCACGCTCATCGTGATGTGCCGGCCGAACAAGGCTGACGACGTGCTCGCCGCACTGCGGCGGAGACACATTCCATGTGCGGCAATCGGCGAGGTGACCCGGAGGGGTATGAAGCTCGTCGAGAACGGCAAGGAGACGAAGCTCGTGCATCCGGTTGTGGACCCGTTCTGGGGAGCGTACTTTGGCGCCATCAAGGCGCAAGTCCAAAGGACAAAGGCCAAATGACAAATGAGGAACGGGGACTCGCCGAGGCGGTGGCGACGCTTGAGGGATGTCGGGAGTTCAGCGCGCTGGTGCCGGAGGTGCGGGTGAATATCGTGTACGCGCCGAAGGGCGCGGAGCATCCGGACCAGGTCCTCGGGATCGATGGCCGAATCACCGTCGTCGGCGGAATGCCCAAGGCGTCGGGGCCGATTCGTGCCGGAGTCTCCGACCACATGGCACGGCTGGTGATTGAAACGAGCCGGCACGATCCGTCCATTCGGGCCGGGCTCAACTTCCGCTGGAACGAGGCGATATCCCAACACGTGCAGGGCTACTGCGCTACCAAGGGGCTGGCGTTCGGCAGCATCGACCGGGCGGTTGAGCCCAAAGAGTTGATTGGTAAGGACAAGGGTTCCATTCCGTGGAAAGTGAAGCAGTTGGTTGCGACCTGCGGCAGGGTGCCGCCGGTCTTCTACGAGTCACGCGGCTGGGGCAAGGAGCCGCTCTTCTTCCTGGTCGGTTCTGACCCGACCGGAGTCGCAATTCGGGCAGTCGAAATCGCGAAGGGACTGGCACTATGAGCAAAGTTGGTCCTCGGAAACTGGCAGCAGTCTGCTATGACCACATCGGCGGCGCTCTCGGTGAGAGCCTGTATGACGCATTGGTCCGCAAAGCCTGGGTGAGCGCCGACGGCGGCGGGTTGAAGGTGACTCCGAAGGGTCGTCGTGAGCTGGCCGCGCTGGGAGTCCCGGTGGAGGAACTCGACACGGGCGACCGCAAGCAGGTCAACGCCTGCGTGGAGCGTCACGCCGGCATGTTTTACGCGCACATCGGCTCGCACCTCGGCTCACTTCTGGCTGCGGCACTGGTCGAGCAAGGTTGGCTGGAAAGGTCGGGTCGCGAGTTCCATATCACCCCTTCAGGTCGGCGCGGGTTTCGCAAGCTGGGCGTACGCATGTCCAGCTAGCCTCCACAGCTCAACGCTACAAGTGAAGGGGCCGCGCGTGACGCGCGGCCCCCTGCTCTGTCGACGATCTGCTGCCGGCTAACGGCGCTTGGTTTTCCGGGCGGTGCGCACTCTGCCGAGACCCCTGCGGTCGCCCTCCGGCTCGATTCTACGGGTTTCCACCATCAGCATCACTGTCTTCCGCGGTGCTCTTGGCCGGTGCATGACTCTTTTCGGAACTACAACGCCTTGGCCCGGGCCGAGTGCGATTGTACGGTTCTTGAGGTCAATCAGCAGCCTGCCCTCGAGCACGAAGAAGAATTCGTCATCGCGGTCATGCTTATGCCAGTGGAACCGGCCCTTCACTATGCCCAGCCTCACCACGCTGTCGTTCACCTGCACCAACGTCTGGTTGAACCATTTCTTCCTGCACCCGGCGACAATCGCCGGGACGTCCACGACTTCCAGATGGCCGTGCTTGATGCCGGTGTTGATGTCGTACTTCATGGCTTGCGGCTTACTGATGACAGCTTGCCGCTCACGGCATAGTGTCGGCCTGTATTCACCGATTGTCAAGGACTGTCGGCCACGCTTGACCGTTTCGCCGGGAAGCGGGATAATCAGCACGAGTGAATCGGAGTCACTTCCTTCTGCGTTCGGCCCCGGGACAGAGTCAAGGCGAGGCCCGCATGACGATCGGCGGAGGAGAAAGGAGTTCACGGAAATGAACTGCAGGACAATAATGGCGGTGATCATCAGCAAGCGAATTGCGGAAGCGGTGAAGGTTCAGCAGGTGCTGACCAGGCACGGCTGCATCATCAAGCTGCGGGTCGGCCTGCACGAGACGGGCGACGTTTGCGCTGACGACGGCCTGGTGCTTCTCAATCTCTGCGGCACCAGAAAGGACGTCGCGGCCCTGAAGGCGGACCTGAACAAGATAAAGGGCGTCAGAGCCAAGACGATGACGGTATAGGGGAGTAGGTCAACCCAGGCCCGAAACGGGATTCAACCACAAAGGCACAAAGACACAAAGAGGTATGGCAGGAAACGGCCTTTGTATCCTTGGTGACTAAGTGTCTTGGTGGTTCAATTCGCGTTCTGGCGTGAAGAGGAGTCAACATGAATGTGATTGATGCTATCAGCACACGGCGGGCGTACCGGTCGCTGGCACCGGCGCCGATTACCGAGGAACTGGTGCGGGACCTCGCGCGCTGCGCCCAGCTCGCGCCGACCTGCTTCAACAACCAGCCGGCGCGGTTCGTATTCGTGTGGGAGCCGGCGGTGCTCGAGAAAATGAAGCAGGTGTTCAGCAAGGGCAACGTCTGGTGCCATGCGGATTCGCTAATCGTAGCTGTCTTTGCCGAGAAAGATGTGGACTGCATCATCAAGGACCGCGAGTACTACCTGTTCGACACCGGGATGCAGACCGCGTTCCTCATCCTGCGTGCAACCGAGCTCGGTTTGGTGGCGCACCCGATTGCGGGTTACGACCCGGAAGCGGTGCGGCAGGTCCTCGGGATTCCCGAAAAGATGACGGTGATTACGCTCGTCAACGTCGGTAGGCACGCAGACACCATCAGCCCGGTGCTTTCGCCGCAGCAGGTCGAATGGGAGAAGACTCGGCCCGAGCGGCTGCCGTTCGAGCAGGTCGCATTCTTCAACTGCTACCCGGCCCCGGTTCCGGGGGAGGAGCCGGCATGATTCAACTGCGGAAACTGCACCTTCTTATCGGGTTCATTCTGGTGCCGTTCCTGTTTATCCAGGCGGTGACCGGGTTTGTGCAGGTACTCGGAATGTTCCCGCGGTTGGTGGTCCGTTTCCACTCCTGGACCATTGTCTTCCGGTACTTCGGCGTTCTCGTCGCCACGGGTCTCGCGTTTCTGGCGGTAACCGGCTGCATCCTGTACCTCTCGACGCGCATCCAGCAAGCGAAGCGGAAGGCCGCGCAGCGGAAGCAGGCGGAGAAGAAGACGTAGACCGTACACCGTCTTCCATTCCCCGTCGCGCGGCACGACCCGACAGAGAGACGAACCGCCAAAGGGATGTCATTCCGACCGAGGTGGAGGAATCTCTCATCCCGTGCCAACTGCAGACTGGCTACTGGAAACTTGCGCGCTCCGTGCGCGGCTTGACTCCGTCCGAATCCACGTCACAATACGGCGTGGCAAGAGGTTCTGCTCCGCCGGCGGTTCCGGCGAGCCCGCACAGGAATTGCAGGTGTGTAGATGGTGAGTGTCCCGGATTGATGAGAACCATGACGGGCAGGTTCAGACAGGAGACAGCATGACTTTGAGGCGGCTGGCCTTGGTCTTCTTCATCCTGGCGACCGCAGCGTTGGGCCAGGAGAGTCTGAAGGTCTTTCTCAAGGATGGTTCGCAGGTGACAGGCGCGGTCGTTTCCGCCGACCCGAAGGCGATTGTAGTCAAGACTGGTTCTGGCCAGGTGAGCATCCGGCGAAGCGACATCGTCCGGGTCGCGAACGCGGCCGAGGAGCGAGAACGCGAGGCCCATGCCGTGGCAAACGCAGCTGAGGACTCGTCCGGTAGGGCGGCCTTCGCCGGCCCAACCATGCTGGCTGGCGGGGGCGTCAGTCTGCTGAGCGCTGCCGGCGGCAGGATACTTCAGCTCACGCCGAACGTGCTGTTCTTTCCGATGCGATGGATAGGCATCGGTGTAGACCTGAGTCTAGCTCAGGCCGCGGACGAGTCCTACGAAGAGAGTCAGCTTGCGGTCGGCCCCAAGCTGGTCTTGAGCGCGGGCCAGACCGGTACTTCTCCCCGGATCTACTTCGGGGTTGGCTACGACCTGCTGCAGAAACGCGATGGCTATTCCGGCTATCCGGACGCGGAAACCGAGGGGCGCCGGGTCAAGCTCGCAATCGGCGTCTTGGCGCCGGTTGCCCGGCACGTGGCGATTCCGATTGAGCTCGGTATGCTCTTCGACCGATTGGGGTCAGGGGAGACTGCCGAAGACGGCACGGTCTTTGCCCTTGGCGCCGGGCTGGTAGGTTTGATCTACTAGGCAGGGGGAAGTGTGACCAGAACTCTACGTGCGTTTGCAGCGGTGGCTCTAGCCTGCTGCGTCAATGGGGCAGGCGGTTCCGAGTTTGAGGCAGGCAATCCTCCGACGGGGCTGTCGGTTCGCGGGCCGAATCGAAATAGCACGATACTGGGCGGGTCGCTGGCATTCACCAACAGCTCTGGTGACCTGTACGGAGACCAGGTCTCGCTGGTTCTCGCTCCGAGTCTCGTCCGGGTCTGGCAGGGGCTCGGTCTGGGTCTTGACTTTGGCCTGGGCCTGGCGATGAGTTCCGGCAGCTACAGTCTTTGGCACTACTACATGAGCTGGACTGAGACCACCACCTCGTTCTCGATCGGCCCGAAGCTCGTGTTCATGCCCGGCCAGTTGCGCTGGCCCATCTACCCCTTGGCCAGCGTCGGCTACCGGTTCGACATCAGCAGCTCCACCGTGGTCTACAGCGGCTACGAGAGTGGTACCGAGTCTCAATCCTACCACAGCGGAAGCTGGCGGTTCTCCGTGGGGGTGGTTCCGGTCGTAGGACGGCATCTCGGAGTGCCCATTGAAGTGGCCTTCTACAACATGTCGCCCGAAGAATACTACAGCGTCCGGGTGGTCGGTTTCAGTGTCGGGCTGGTGGGGCTCCTGTTCTAGTCGAGCCGCATGGGAGTGTCAAGGAAGAGAGGAGGCGCAGTGAAATGGACGTTCGCTTCCGTGTTCCTACTCGTCCTGTCCGTGCTTGTCCCGGCGAAGGCCTCGGTCAACTTCGGGGGCGTGGTCGGCGCAAGTTCGTCTTTCCTTTGGTGGGGCGACGACGTGCTCGGCCGGTACTCCGGGCTCGGCCCTCAGGCCGCCGTGTTTGCCGACTGGAGCTGGACTTCGGTCCAGTTTGGCAGCCTGGGCTGGCCGGTGGTGAGAACCGAACTCGGGTACCAGCAGCGGGGAGACCGGACGGAGGTGGATATCGTCAACGAGCACGGCGACTACCTGGGACGCCGCTGGGAACAGGACTGGGTTGACCTCGTGAGCGTTCCGGTTTCCGGGCGCTGGTATCTGCCACTGGGTGCTGTCTCGGCGTTTGTTTCCGGTGGGCCTAGGGTCGACGTGTTCCTGCATTATACCGACAAGACCCAGTTGGGGTGGTCCTTTGTCGAAGACCACGATTTCTCACGGGTCTGGCTCGGTGCGGATGTCGGCGCGGGCGTGGACATCGACGTTGGCCCGGTGGACATCGTCCCCGAAATCCGCTATGGATTTACGTTGACGAGCCCGCTGGGCGAGGAGTACTTCAACGATTACCCGGGAGCAGCGCAATTGCTCGTCGGGGTTCGGTTCTGAGAACTCCGGGTGGCCGCGGTGACACAATAGGCGATTCCTGACGTGCGGGCGCTGGCGCCGGGCGTGTACTTAGTGGAAGAAGCGCAGCCGCAAATCGCAAGCCTCAAGCCGCAAGCAGTCCAGAAGGTCGTGGTGACGAGGTAGGGGAGAAGTTAGCAGGTAGCAGTTAGCAGATAGCAGTCAGTCAGGGGCGGGCGAAGACCCGCCCTTGGTTCTGTGGTGTCCGTGGTGTCAGGACCTAGGGCGTCGTCTCGGCAATTTCGACGGCTAACCGCAGGCCATGAACCGCGGCTTCATCTCAGGCTTGTAACCCAAATAGGTCACATACCGCCGAGCTGGTTTTCAGGCTTATCCATCTGCATATCAAAGAGTTAGGCGGAGGAGACGCAACTCAACACCCCACATGGGGAGCGGCCCATGAAGAAGCCATCGAGTTGGCCCTTGAAGAGGTCTTGGAAGAAGCCAACCTGCTAGTCCTAAGGGTAACGTCCAGGAGTCCTTTGTTCCTAGTATCCGGGAGAACTCTGGCGCGAGCGGCGTGAGAAGCGATGTCCGAAGCTGTGACCGAAGCGGAGTGTTACGCGGGTTAGCAGGCTCTGGCCGACGCTCTTTAGTATGCCCTCGAACATGCCCTTCAGGGTGCTTTGAAGGCAACTTTGACGGGAGCTTTGGAGTGAGCTTTCCGAGAAGCCTTGCGGGACGCTTTCAGCGCCCGAGGTGCCAGCTTGCAGGCTACATGGTGCGATGGCTGAGAGATTCTCCTCCGCTTCGCTCCGCTCCGGGTGCGCAACGCACCGTGGGAACGAGCGGAATGACATCCCTTGGCGAACTTGGCGGTTCGTCTCCTTCCGACTGGCTTGAGCTTGGGCTGGTCGCTGGCCGGTCGGGTTTGACCCCGCGCCGTGGGCGCGTAGACTGGTAGCCGTTTCCGAACGAACCCGATGCGCGAAACCGCCAAAGTAGTCAGTTGCAGGAACGAGACGCTTGCCCTGAGCGAGCCGCGCCGTGAGGAGAGATTCCTCGACTCGTCTGACTCGTGTGCCTGCGGCACCGTAGGAACGAGCGGAATGACAGGAAGGCGCGGCGAGTCGAATGGGGCAGAATTCAGAATGCAGAAGTCAGAACCAAGGAGAATCGGATGAGAGCGCTGATGGCAGTGATGCTGACCGCGGGTCTGATGGTGGCGTACGGCAGTGGCGGCAACACGCCGGCCTCGGGCCTACCGGAGATGAAGAACCTTGAACATGGCACGATGTCGTACTGGCATGACGTGAAGTTTACGCCGGATACGACCGACCCGGCGGGCAAGCGGGGCTCCTGGTCGGGCTGGTTCCACCAGGACGACGTGGATGCATCCAAGCTGAAGGACGGCATCATCCGCGGCAAGATTGACGGCCAGTGGATGGACCTGAAGGTCGTAAGCCTGCCCGAGGATTTCTGCGCGTGGAACTTCGGCAAGCGTCAGGAGCAGCTCGCGACAATCAAGAAGATGATGGCGATGCCGGAAGGCGCGACGGGCGGTATGATGAAGCCGGAGATCTCCGGGCCGCACAACGCGATGGTCGCGAGCCACGGCATGAAGCGGAAGGATTCCGAATTCGACATCAACAACGCGGTCAAGGGCACCGGCTGGCTGCCCAAGCCGCAGAAGCTGCCGGAGATGCTCGCGCTCCTGAAGTCGACCTGGAACGACTCGATGGACAAGAAGCTCGCCTTGCTCGAGAGTCTGTACACCAAGGCCACCGACGTCTTCGACCGTACCAAGCAGGCGTCGCTTGAGCTATACTCGCAGCCGAACTTCGAGACCCACACGTTCCTCAACCAGATGGTTGACCCGGGCGTGGCAGTCGTGTTCCTCGACTTACCGAAGTCGTACGAGCTACGATGCGTTGCCCAGATGCTCCATCCCGACGACCCCGGCCTGTCCGACTACGAGAAGCAGGTCGTCGAGTACATCAATCTGATTCACGACTACTTCCACGGCCAGTCGCCGCGCCGGTCCATCGGCGTCATCTACCACGTGGTGCAGGTCTTCGACAACTCACCGGGCAGGATGCGCGGCCAGCGGGTCGTGCCGCTGCTGCCTTAGGCGGAATTATTATCACCGGCGGGCCGGGTTGACATCTCCCGGCCCGTCACTATCTTAGAAGCGATGGCCGACAACAAACAACTCGCGGTTGCCCCGCTGCCGCTGCCCGTACCCGACGATGTGCTGGTGCGGAGGGTCCAAGCCGGCAACACCGAGGCGTTCGAGGAACTGGTACGCCGCTACGAGCGGAAGGTCTACAACATCACCTACCGCCTGATGGGCAACGAGCAGGACGCGAGCGAGGCTCTGCAGGACGCGTTCCTCCGCGCGTACCGGTTCATCGGCAAGTTCCAGTTCAAGTCGTCGTTCTTCACCTGGCTGTACCGGATTGCGACCAACGTGAGTCTAAGCAAGCTGCGCAAGCGGGAGAAGATTGATACCGTATCGATCGATCAGCCCGTCAACGAGGCGGGCGACCTGCCGTTTGAGATACCGGACCTGAAGTACGGCCCGGAGAAGCTGATGAAGCAGCGTGAACTCCGCGCCGCGATCCAGAAGTCGGTCGAGGAATTGCCCGAGGACTACCGCTCGGTCGTGGTCCTGCGTGACCTTGAGGGGCTGAGCAACGAGGAAGTGAGCAACGTTCTGCACCTGTCGGTGGCGGCGGTGAAGTCGCGCCTGCACCGCGGCCGGCTGGTGTTGAGAGAGAAACTGGCGAGTTACCTGTAATGGAGACTTGATGAAGAAGCGGAAGAAGCAAACCGGCGAGTGTCACGATTGCACCGAGGCCAAGGAACTAATAGCCCGGTACGTGAGCGGCGACGAGGATGACGAACTGGCGCGCAAGGTGTTGCTGCATGCTCAGACGTGCTCCGATTGCGCGGTCCTGCTGCGCAGTCTGAAACGGCTGGTTCACTACTGCAGCCTCGAACCCACGTGCGAGATGCCGGTGACCGTCCGCCGGGAGCTGTGGGTCTCCATCCGGCGCGAAATACACACGACACATAGGAAATGACTAATTGCCAATTCCTAATGCCTAGTCAATGCCCAAGGCCACAGCCCCAATGCCGGTCGGCCATTTCCGCCTTTGGGCATTAGTTGGGAATTGCGGCTTGGGAATTGGGATTTCACGCGTGAGACAACCTAGGTCACGATTGCAGTGTGGGCCGCACTTCAGCTAACGCGGCTCAGTTGAGGGTTACGGCTGTTCGCGTTCTCGTGGCAATGAGCGGCGGCGTGGATTCGTCGGTCGCGGCCGCGTTGCTCAAGGAGCAGGGCTATGACGTGGTCGGGGTCACGATGCGGCTCTTCGATGATGAGCGTACGGGCGAGGGCGGTCGAGGATGCTGCGGGTTCGGCGGAGCGCGGGATGCGGCAAGGGTCGCGGCCAGGCTCGGGTTTGCACACTACACGTGGGACTTCCGCAAGGAGTTCGAGGCTTCCGTCATCGAAGACTTCTGTTCGGAATACGGCCGGGCGCGGACGCCGAATCCCTGCCTGCGGTGCAACGACGTACTGAAGTTCAGCGAGCTACTGGGTCGGGCGGCGCAGTTGGGTGCGGAGCTGATTGCCACCGGCCACTATGCCCGCATCGTGAAAACGGGGACTGTCCCGCGCCGGGCAAATGGGGACTATCCCTTCGCCGGGCCCTGCGCGACACCCAGGGACTGTCCCCCATTTGTCTGGCAGCTACTCAAAGGCGTGGACGCGACAAAGGACCAGTCCTATTTCCTCTACGCGATGACACAGGAACAACTGGGCCGCGTGCTGATGCCGGTCGGCGGGCATACCAAGACCGAGGTGAGAGAGCTGGCGCGCAAGCTCGATCTGCCGGTAGCAGACAAGCCGGAGAGTCAGGATATCTGTTTCGTGCCGGACAACGACTACGAGGCCTTTCTCAGAAGGCGGCGGCCCGAGTTGTTCCGGCCCGGGCCGGTGCTGGATGTGTCGGGCAACGTGCTGGGACAGCACGAGGGAATCGCAGGTTTCACGGTCGGGCAGCGGAAGGGGCTAGGGCTGGCCTTCGGCGAGCGGCGATACGTCGTCCGGCTCGACCCGGAGAACAACGCGGTCGTGCTCGGGACCGAGGCCGAAGCGCGTGAGCATGTGGTCGAGGCCGGGGATGCGCGCTGGGTATCGGGCAGGGCGCCGGTCGAACCATTCCGGGCTGAGGCGAGAGTGCGTTACCAGGGCCGTGGCGGTGAGGCCCTGGTCGAGCCGATTGGCGAGCGGCAAGTGCGAGTGACATTCTACGAGCCGCAGTGGGCGCCCACGCCGGGTCAGGCGGTCGTGTTCTGGCAGGGCGATTGCACTCTTGGGGGCGCGACCATCAGGCCGGAATGAACCAGCCGTCGCCGGGGTAAGTCTTTTGCGCTCGGTCAAGAGATGAACGACCAACCGAAGTCAGAAGTCAGAGACCAGAATCCAGAAGTCAGAATGGCCGTGGCTTTGTCATTTATCCTTTCCACTTTGTACTTCCCTCACGAAGTGAGGGCATAAGGAGGTTCCATGTCCGTAATAGTGCTGTTACTGCAGGCCATGACGGTGAACTCGCAGGTGGACTCGGTGGTAGTCTACCCGCACCAGGTACTGGTTGTGCGGACCGCGAGCGTGACCGTAACTGGGCCTGGCGAGCTTGTGTTCCCCGGGTTGCCCGGGGCGCTCGACGACAACAGCGTGCGCATCAAGGCGCCGGGAATACGCGTCGGCGAGGTGCAGGTGCGGCGCGGTTATCTGGCTGAGCCCACGCCGGAAGTGAAGCGCCTGCTGGCGCGGGCCCAGGAGCTCGAGGACCAGTCCAAGGGTCTGGAAGACGAAAGCGCGGTGCTCAAGGCCAAGGAGGAGTTTCTCAACTCGATAAAGCTGGGCGCGCCGGAGATCATCTCAAAGGACCTGCAGCAGGGCAAGGTCGCGACCGAGTCGTGGCGCGGGGCGCTGGCCTTTGTCGGCGATGAGTTAATGAAGGTCAAAGCACGCCAGGTGAAGCTCAGCCGCGAGAAAGAGGAAATGCAAAAGCAGGTCGTCGCGGCGCGGCAGGAATACAACGACGCGAAGGCTGCTATCGAGAACCGCAAGGAAGTAGGGTTCAACTTCTCGGCCGACGCAGGCACGTTTCAGGTTGAGCTCACTTATGTGATTCCCAATGCCGCGGACTGGAGCCCGTATTACGAGTTGCGGGCGAATCCGAGCGAGAGCAAGGTCAATGTGGCGTACTTCGCGAAGCTCGTGCAGCGGACCGGCGAGGACTGGGAGAACGTGCGAGTCGTGCTCTCCACGACCACACCGGTGCTCGGCGTCACCGCGCCCGAGCCGTATCCCTGGTACTTGTCCCTGTTTGCACCGGAACACGCCGCATACAAGCGAATGGTAATGCCCGCGCCGGGGGCGGCCGATATGGGAAGACCACAGGGCGTGATGGCCGAAAAGGCAGAGGAGATTCAGCCGGTTGAGACCGGTATCTCGCTTCAGTACGTGATTCCGGGGCGAGTCAGCCTGAAGTCGGGCGAGCAGGCGAAGAAGCTCGGGCTGAAGCAGATAGCTCTACCGGCCGAGTTTGAATACTACACGCTGCCGCGCTCGGGACAGCAGGCCTACCTGACCGGCAAGCTGGCCAACACGAGCGACTTCGTGTTCCTCGCCGGGGACGGCAACACCTATGTCGGTGACGAGTACACCGGCTCGACCTGGCTGCCGAACATCGCCTCGCAGGAGTCAACGTTCTTGAGCTTCGGCATCGACGAACGAGTCAAGGTGAAGCGGGAGCTGGTCAAGAGTTTCAAGTCCAAGGGTGGGCTATTCTCCAAGACCGAGAAGCAGAGCTTCGTCTATCGGACCACGGTCGAGAACTACACCCAGAAGCCGGTCACAATCAAGGTCGTGGAACAGGTGCCGGTTTCGCAGCAGGGCGAGATCAAAGTGACGGTCACCAAGGTCGAGCCGAAGTTTCTCGAAGAAGACAAGGACAAGGGAACCTACACTTGGAAACCGACGCTGGAGACCAAGGGCAAATTCACCATCGACTACGAGTTCACGGTCGAGTACCCGGCCGAGAGACAGGTGCAGGGGCTGTTCTAGCTACGAGACAGGCACACGGGGCA
>Ga0315277_10006483_pt1 | contig 15304 bp, 11 predicted proteins | sample YL17G05_15_MG_FD_203695 | JGI IMG/M metagenome (GOLD analysis project Ga0315277, IMG submission 203695) | Sediment microbial communities from Yellowstone Lake, YNP, Wyoming, USA - YL17G05_15 | ecosystem: Environmental > Aquatic > Freshwater > Lake > Sediment | place: USA: Wyoming | collected...
TCTTAATGGTATGTCCATTTTCTCGAAGGACTGCGGCTAAACTAAGAAGTGCTAAGGGGGCTTGAGCTTTAACAGCTATACCCTGCCCGTACATCCGGGTTATTGGGTTAATCAGTAGGATTCGCATCTTATCGACTCTTAATCATGTTCATTTTCCGCCTAATTCTTTGAATGAAAGCTAAAATGGTTGTATTTACAATGGGTACGCCTAGGTTGACGATGCTGAATGCCAAAATCGTTTTCATCGATAATGTGGATTGGGAAATCGTAATTCACGCCCTTACGGGGATTAACACTCCGTACAGCGTTTTTTAGCTTTTGTGTAAATTATGCTAATTCATCATTTATCCTTTTGGATAACGATCAAAACAAGTAGTAACACAAAGGGCGTGATAAGGATTGGCAAGATGTATCTTATCTCTTACTAATGGCTCGGAAATTGAGAAATTACGAGGTAAGATACTTTATATGTTTACAAATCCTAATAGACTTAAAGTGAATAAACTGATAAAAACTTAGGAAATTAGAGATGTCAGAAAAGAGGTCTCTCACAACTCCTCCATTAGACTTGAGAGAGGAATTAGTCCAAGAAGAAGTAAATAAACGCATTGCGATGGTCTTACAACAACTTCAATCGGGAACAATCAAAGAAGGAAATACAGAATATAAAATGCTATTTGTCGATAAAAATTTCCTACAATTCCTAGCCCATCATAAGAAATCCATAATACTAGCCAGTATTGGTTTTGGTTTAGGGTGGATTGCGGCCTTCATTTGGAGTTATATTCTTATTTTGATCGTCGGATTTGTCGTAGGATATTGTTTCCGATACTATTACCTATTTAATAAAAACGCGAAAAAAGAATAACAAAGACTTAGCCTTCATTTCTTTCTTATTTTTATTTTTTTGATTGAACCCGATTTGCAGGACGATCGCAGACATGTAATAATATTAGATTAAAAAAGAGAAAAAGAAAAAAAAATTATTTTGAATCTGATCGTATACCTTCAATGAGTAAGAGGAGTCCTGCAACTGTGGTTCCTATTGAAAGGAATAGGAGGCTCCAATAAAGCCAACTATAAGCGTCTACCGACATAGAGCCAGGAATCGTCATCCCAATTGAAAGTATCCCCATAGCCAATAGCGCTATTCCAGAAAAAAGAATTAATATCTTTGCCATTTTTTTCTATCACCTTTACTCAATCTAAAATGTTCAATATGAGGTTTTAACTGGCTCTTAAATAGTTTGCGATTGAAAAAGATAGATTGCGATTGAAAATTAAATCCATTCCCATCTCATGGGCGTTTTGCTTAACCTTGGCTTTTAAGGGCTCTAAATTGGATTGCATAAATAATTCTAAAAAAAGCACAATTTATTTTTTTGCAATCCGATTTACCGGACGATCACAGACATGAAGGCATCGCCCACAGTAATCATACCAATCGACGGCGGATTGTTGCTCTCGGATGTAGATGAATTTCTGAAGTCGGAGAAGTGCAGCTTTAATATAGTGAGTTAGAAAGCCCAATTGCGATAATTCGCCTTTCTTTTTACTCAATGGAATATCTAAATGAGCGCCTGTACCAGGACCTAATCCCAATAAGTTATAGAAGCAGCGGAATTGGTATAATGTCACGTATTCATAGGTCTTTTGGGCGATCGTGCATCGGACCAGTTTGGATTCATCGAGGCAATTTCCCGGACAGGCTTTAACGCATTTCTTACACCGATCGCACAACGGGGGGCCATCATACATCGGGTCAGGGGAGAGTGGGGCTTCAGTAATGACGGAGCAGAAGCGGACCCGATTCCCGAATTGAGGCGTAATTACCAAACGGTTGTATCCAAGCTCGCCCAGCCCCGCAGCTACTGCGGCGTGCCGATGCGAGAATTCGCCCATCTGCGCTTTTGAATCCATATCTTTCGAATGCCCAGTGGGAACGATAGGGAAGCATTTATAGCCTTCCAGCTCCAATAATTTCGAAATGTAGAAGCACGCCCTCCCCAATTCTTTGTTGATTAGGGCGTACCCGTAATACTGATAAGAGGATGGAGTTCGATCCCAATTTTCTACAGACCCCTCTGGAAAGTGGCACCCAACGACAACCACAGATCGCGCAGAAGGGAGGTAATCAGTCGCATGGAAGCGTTTGGGAGCATTTTCTAAACGAGAAAGATCTGTGATGCCAATTAATTCCATTCCCATCTCATGGGCTTTTTGCTTAACCTTGGCTTTTAAGGGCTCTAAATTAGGTTGCATAAATAATTCTTAAAAAGCGCCCTCTAATTAAAGATTTCTGTCTTAATGTGATTTTAAAAAAAGAAGTTGAGGAAATTTACCCTTATTAAAGCTCGACGGGACCTGAATTCGGTTTTCCAAGGGGCGCACTTTTTAAGGAGGTTTTTAAGGAGAGGTAAGGACCGGTAACTGGTAAATTTGCACGGGAGGCGGCGTTCAACACAATTAAATTGATGAACTTGTTATAGTCAATGCCTTTAGTATTTTTTACGGTACTAGCAAAATCGGCGATTTTTTCGAGATTAGGTAGGATATTAACATTTAACAGAACCGGATTCACATTTTGGTCTAAATAGATTTCAAACTCGCAGAAATTAGAGCAATGGATGCTTTGAAAGATTTTTTTACAGAGTTGTTTTATTTTATTTTCTGCCTGAGAATTAATGGTCATTTTCGAGGGAGGCTTGATAAAAATTAGGGGATCTGTACTTTCGAGCAGAAAAACTTGAAGGCAACCGGGAAATTTCGGGGGTTCCAGCTTTGTTAGGATTGGAACTCCATCGTGTTTCAAAATTAGAGTGAGCATTTCTTTATCTCGGCAAACCGACGCAGTGAAAATCTTCGGCCCGATTAAAGCTATTTCTAACAGTTCGCAAATGCCTGACACGGTGTAATCGAACACGGTTCCAGCGGGATTCCTAGTCAAATTAAAAACAATATCGAGGGGCTGTTTTTGTAAATTGTAAATTAAATCATGGTCCGCCAGATGCAGGAATACCTTATTCCCAAAAGAGACCAAGGCACTCTTAATATCTTGTGCTTCGCGAATATTCCATTCAAAAAAAGGATAATAAATGAGGGAAATGGTAAAACTGGGAATAGTGATCATCTAGCTTTGAGGTAATTTAGCACTTTTTTCAAGAAGCGGGGTTTCAATATGAGTTCCGTTCCCATTTTTCCCATTCCCATTTTGTTCTTTAGCCGGGAATTTGTACTCAAAGGTCTTTCCCTGGTAGTTGGAGAGGAGAATGTGTTCATCGGTCAACTCGACGACGGGGTTTGGAATGAGGGCGATTTTTCCGCCGCCTCCGGGGACATCAATGACATAATGCGGGACTGCTAATCCCGAGGTATGCCCACGTAAGGCGGAAATAACCTCCAACCCTGCTTCAATGGGTGTTCGGAAATGGTTTGACCCTTGTACATAGTCAGCTTGGAATAGGTAGTAGGGTTTGACACGCATAGTGAGAAGAGCCTGGTTTAACTCCGTGAAGATGGCGGGATTGTCATTAACCCCTTTTAACAAGACGCTTTGATTGCCTAGAGGAATACCAGCATCCGCAAGCATGGCGCAGGCTTTCCGACTTTCCTCGGTGATTTCATAGGGATGATTGAAGTGGGTATTGATGAATAGAGGATGGAATTTCTTGAGCATATTGCAGAGCTCCGGGGTGACTCGTTGGGGCATAGTGCAGGGAACACGGGTCCCAATCCGGATGATTTCCAAGTGCGGTATCGCCCGCAGCCGCGTGAGGATGAACTCCAACTTCCTGTCTGAAAGCAGAAAGGGATCACCTCCCGAAAGGACCACATCGCGAACCTCCGGATGGTTGGCGATATATTCGATGCCCTTGAGAATTTGGCTCATGGAAATTCGTAATTTCTCGGTTCCTACTTTTCGTTTCCTGGTGCAAAAGCGGCAGTACATCCCGCATTGGGATGAAATCAAGAGCAGTACTCGATCTGGATAACGATGAGTTAAGCCAGGACATGGCGAGTCGCGCTCTTCGCAGAGGGGATCTTCTAAGCCCTCAACATCGATCAATTCGTTGATATCCGGGATACACTGCTTCCATATTGGATCTCCCTTGTATCGAATTAAACTCAAATAATAGGGGTTTATGCGCATCGGGTAGCGTTCAATGACTTTCTTGCACTCTTCAATTTCTTCGTCCGACAAATAGTCGCGCAATTGCTCAGGTGAAGTCACGCTCTCTTTCAAAAGAAGTTTCCAATTCAGGTCGGCTGTCTTATCAAAAACCAAATCTCTCTTTATTGGTTCGATCATGACTTTTTATCCGTTCCTTTTTTTTTCCTTCATTTAATTTTCTAATAATCCAATCCGTTCTAATCCAGAATTCAATAAACGAATAATAAATTGGTTGTATTCATAGCCCGCTGCCTTGGAGGCTTTAATCATGGAATGATTGACTTCGGGGGAATACGACATCCCTGCCAGCGGGTTGATTTCTAACACATAAGGCGTGTCCTGATCATTCTTATTCATCCGCATGTCGACACGCCCATAATCTCGTGCATTCACTGCTTTGTACGCCTGTAAGGCGGTTGCTTTCAGTTTTGCCTCTTGCTCAGGGGTTATATCGGCAGGACATACGGTCGATTTCGGGTCATCCCAGATGGTCTTCACCTCGTACGAACAAAAAGGTTTAGCCTCTGGGGGCAGGCCTTCAAAACTAATTTCGACGGGGGGTAAAATCTCATACGGTTCATGGTTTCCGATTATAGTACAGGTAAATTCTCGTCCATCGATGAACTCCTCGATGATAGCAGGTTGTTGATAATCCCGTAATACCCTTTCCACGATTTTCCGTAACGCCTCTTTGTCTTCTACTAGAGAATCATTGAAAATCCCTTTTGAGGTCCCCTCGTGGATGGGCTTGACAATAATGGGGAACCTTAACTTGAGGTCGGTTAAATCGTCCAGTTTTTCAATGATTTGAAATCTGGCGGTAGGAATCCCCTTTGCTTCCCAGATCTTTTTCGCCGCTGCCTTGTCTAATTTGAGGGCAAGACATAACGCGTCTGAACCGATGTAGGGAATGCCTAAAAATTCAAAAATTGCCGGAAAAAGCGATTCTCGATCCTCTGTGTTCTGAAAACCTTCCGCAATATTAAAAACGGCGTCTATTTTGGTCTTTACGAGGAGTTCTAATGCATCCTTCGTCGCTTCAATAGAAATGACTTTATGCCCGGTGCTCTCTAACGCTTTTTTAATATGGTCAATCGTATCAATGGAATCAAATTCTGCATATAAATCAGCGCGTTCACCAGAAGCAGGCTGTTTTTCAACATTAAAAGTAAATCCGATGACCAAACTTTTTTTCAGAGTCGGTGTCATGTGGATGAATGCACGTCTTTTAGTTTGTTTTTTATTCTTTTCTTTAAATCTGCTTTAAATCGACTTATTCCTTAAAACTCATTATTTTTTTAGTTGTTTATGATTATAATAAGCAGTTGCTTTTTAAGTTTTTAGTTAACAATCCTCGTAAACACACCCCGACTCAAACCCACAAGGCAACCCGCTGCACCGACAAATTCCGAATCAAATTTAATACAAAGCAAAGTATATTAAAATAGTGTAGGAGGATTCAAACTAAAATAAAACAGTAGAAATTTTTTGCTATCTTTGAAGAAAGGTCTAAATACTATGAGGGTACTATATAAGGTATCCGATTATTTCTGTAAGATTTAAAGTAAAACGGACTATGATTTTAGATTTATGTATGTGTTCTTTACCGGATGTCCTCTGAAACTGAAGCGGGATTACGATCACATCGGAAGAAGCCCTTGTTTCAAAAGAAAGAATTAGGATTTTGAAATCGATATATTAATAATATTTGTTAGCTAATACTATCAACCATATCTTAAATGCACAATACAAGCGTCTAGAAGTTATTGATGGGAATCTAGATAGATGGCAGAAAAAAACTCGGATTTACGAAAGAAAATTCTAACGCTTTTAGCGCAATATATTACCTTATCGACGCGGGAAATAAGTGAGGAGATCGGGGCAACCTATGCTACTACTCTTAAATATTTAGAGATACTGCATGCAAGTGATCAAATTGATAACAAAGTTTTTGGCAAAACGAAGGTGTGGTCACTTAAAAAGGATGATCCTTTTGATTTAGATCCATCAGATATCTTATATCTTTTAATAAAAGATTTGGCAAAGAATTCCCAAAGCTATGGCTCATTAATTAACATCTTGAACACCCATTATTCGAAAGCCATTGAAATTCACCGCGAGAAGCTGAAGAAATTGGTGGGGCAGGAACTGCTCAAGAAATATTTGGAATTAGAGAAGAATGAGAAATGGGAGAAAATCGACGATTACGATATTCAGCAAGACAATCCCAATGCAATTAAAATCAAAGTTTTTGATTGCAAGTACAAATTTGGGTGCTGCGCGCATTTAAGTGAGGAAAATATTAAAATTTGCTGCATTATAGGGCAGAAATTTGCATATTTATTGAAATCTATTTTAAGTCAAGATTTTAGGCTTCAATTAACCGACTTTTCGCTTGACCCGAGCTTCTGCGTCGTGCAGTACGAGAAATCCAATTAAGCAATGCCCTTTTATTGAGTTTGAGGTATATCTTTTTTATAGTTAGCAATACCTGAGGGACTAGCTATGTTAGGAATGAATGGAAGAATTCTGCGCATCAATCTCACGGATAAGAGCGGAACTATCGAAAAGCTACAAGAAGACATTATCAAGAACTATCTTGGGGGAGCCGGGATAGCCATGCGGATGTTTTATGAGGAAGTGCCGCCTGAGGTGCAGCCGTTTGATCCGGAGAACAAGCTAATCTTCATGATAGGACCCTTGACGGGGCTGCTCCCCTCGACGACGAGGCATGCGATAGTTGGGAAAAGTCCTTTAACTAATATTTTGGGAGAGAGCTATAGCGGCGGGTATTGGGGTTACGAACTGAGAAAAGCCGGCTTGGATGGAATTATCATTGAGGGGAAAGCCGATCAGCCGGTATTTATATGGATTAATAATGGCAAAATAGAAATAAAGGATGCTGCAGATATCTGGGAGTTAGATGCCATGGAAACTCAGGCGAAGCTCCAAGAGAAGTTGGGTGATACAAAAATACGAGTGGTCTGCATTGGGCAAGCCGGAATAAACCTGGTGAAATATGCATGTATCATGAATGAACGTGATGCAGCGGGCCGATGCGGCTTAGGGGCAGTCATGGGGTCGAAGAATTTGAAAGCCATCGCAGTCCGAGGAACCAGTAATCCAAAAGAACTGATTGCCGATAAGGAGAGATTCAAGGAATTGGTTCAACAAGCCACGAAAGCAATCTCAGAAAATGTTTTTACCACCTCCATCTTCGGGGCGGTCGGGACCACGGGCAATACGGAAGTGATGGCTGCCACGGGTGATGTGCCCCATAGATACTGGAAAGTGGGGGCGTGGCCAGGGGATAAGAACTTCAAAGGGCGTCTATGGAAAAAACTCATTGCAGCCCATGAGGCATGCTATTTTTGCTCAGTCAAATGTAAGAAAGTATGCGAATTGAAAGATGACGCGGGACAGGTGCTATTCCATGGGCCAGGACCAGAATACGAGACCACGGCGGGATTCGGTCCCCTGCTGTTAAATGACGACTTTCTGACAGTGCTCCGCGCAAATGACTTGTGCAATCGCTATGGGCTCGATACGATTTCGTGCAGCGAAACGATTGGCTTTGCGATGGAATGTTGGGAACGAGGCATTCTGACGGAGCAGGAAACAGATGGACTTCGGTTGGACTGGGGCTTGAAAGAGTCTATTTTACAATTGATTGAGAAGATTGCTTTACGACAGGGAATCGGAAATATACTGGCGGAGGGAGTGAAACGGGCTGCAAGCATTTTAGGAAGAAATGCAGAGTCCTTTGCTTTGACAGTGAAGGGGTTAGAGATAGCGCACCACGATCCCCGGGCGTACCATTCGATGAGCTTAGCCTATGCAGTCGGTACGCACGGTCATAATGATGCCTTTACCATTCTGTTATCCACGCTTGCACGGCCCGATTTGGGATTTCCCGAACCAATCCCACGGCATTCGAAAGACCCGGAGCTCAACGCTAAAGCCCAGAAGGTGATGCAAGACATTGCAGAAGTGGTCAATTCGCTTACCATGTGCCACTTTGTTGAGGGCGTGATTCCCTGGGAGGTGCTCCTCAAATCGCTTAACGCAATTATGGGCTTGAATTTTACCCAAGAAGAACTATTCACCGTTGGAGAACGTATTTTCAATTTGAAGCGGATGTATGGGGTGCGTTGCGGCATTTCTAGGAAGGATGATATGCTGCCGAACCGATTTACTAAAGAACCGCTCAACGATGGAGGGTCGGCAGGGAAAACTCCAGATCTTGAAGGTATATTAGGAGCCTATTATCAGCTACGGGGCTGGTCCGCAGAGGGTATCCCGACGGATGAAACGATCAGACGGTTGGATTTAATTGTTGATTAAGGTTGCGCTGCTTTATTCTCGAAGTCCGCTTTTCATTTTTTCTAATAAAAAAAGTAATATAGGATGAAAAAAATCGTTCCTTACAAATGACTAATTTTGAAAAGTGATTGACTATGAGTAAAAAAACGAGCATATTAAGCATACTCTTAATGGGCTTTCTTATTATATCAATACTTGCGGGCTTAGCGAGTCAGAAACCTCTCGCGCCGTATGCGAACAGCAATACCCTCGGGAACCTTGGGTTAAATACGGCGGCGTGAGGAGCGAACGGAAATGCCATTACTAAAATATCAAATAATCAAGGGGATCAGCAGATGTGCAGCGATGGTTCAGGAGGCGCCATAATTGTCTGGACAGATACACGAGGTGGGACGTATTCTGATATTTATGCGCAGAAAATCAATGCGACCGGGCACGTACAATGGGCGGCCAATGGAGTGGCACTTTGCACGGCCTATGACGATCAGTATGTTCCCCAAATTTGTACCGACGGAGCTGGCGGCGCTATTGTGACCTGGGCGGATGAGCGGGATGGAGCGTCAAATGATCAAATTTATGCAATCCGTATCAATTCTGCGGGCGTGGTTCAATGGGCCGCTAATGGGATTGGGATCTGCACCAACGCCTATGAGCAATTGTATCCTCAAATTTGCAGTGATGGCGCAAGTGGAGCAGTTATCACCTGGGAAGATAGACGAGGTGGAACGGGAATGGACATCTATGCCCAAAAGGTCAATAGTGCAGGGGTTGCGGCCTGGAAGGCAAATGGTATCCCAGTGTGTAATGGCACTGCGTGGCAACGGTATCCCAAAATTTGCAGCGATGGCGCGGGAGGCGCGATTGTCGCGTGTTTGAATCAGCGGCCTACAACAGAATATGAAGTCTGGGCGGGGCGAATTACCTCAACGGGAGCCGTGCCGTGGAATAAATCCTTCTGTGGAGTAGCTAATCTTCCTTTAACTGATGATTTGATAGACATTGTTAACGATGGGGCGACTGGGGCAATTATAACCTGGCAGGATAAGCGCGGTGGAACTTACACGGATATCTATGCACAGCATATTACTTCAGCGGGAGCTGTGCTATGGACGACAAACGGCATGGCAATTTGCACCGCAATATATGATCAGAAATATCCTCAACTCTGCAGCGTTGACTCGGGTGGCGCGATTATCACCTGGCAGGATTGGCGCGGGTCGACATGGGACATTTATGCCCAACGGATCTCTTCAGGAGGGGCTTCTGCATGGGCTGTTGCAAATGGGACAGCGATTTGTACGGCAGTGAATGATCAAGAAAAACCCCAACTCTGCAGCGATGGCGCGAATGGAACAATTATTGCCTGGCAGGATAAGCGCGGTGGATCCTGGTATGACATCTATGCGCAACGAATTAATTCAGCCGGAATTGTCCAGTGGGTCACAAATGGCGCCGCAATTTGTACCGTTGCTAATCATAAATACCTATCGGAGCCATGCAGTGATGGAGCGCAGGGCGCCTTTATCCCCTACCAGTATTACAGTGCTACCGGAGATGATGTGTATGTACAACGAGCCTATTTAGCATTGCCAGAAACACCTATTTTGAATCCCATAGCCCCGAATCCTAGTTCAACAACCACGACCTTCTTGAATTGGACCCAATGCGCCAACGCGACGAAATATTACTTGTTCAAAAGCACCTCAGAAATCAATATAATCGCCGGATTAATCCCAATTGTCTTCTATAACGCGTCTATTCATACCTATACCGACGTTAATTGGGTCAATGGGACCTATTATTACGCGATTATTGCAGGTGGCATTTTGCTCAATAGTTCCCTCTCAAACTGCGAAAATGTGACCATCGAATTTACCAATGAGGGTCCTGGAATTCCCGCCTTCGTACTCGGATTTGTATTCCTTGGGCTAAGCCTCTTGGTGTTGGTCGGACTCCGAAAAAGAAACCCTTTAAAACTATAATAAATCTCTTTTTTTTTCAATCGGAATAAATATCTGCGAATTTTTTCAGATTATTAGATAAGAGACCAACCTACATATTTGGTTTAAGCCGAGTAGATAGGGGATTAAAATGAACACAACGTACCGACGGATAGATGTGCACCATCATATCTTGCCACCAGAGTATATGACCGCGTTAGCCAAAATTCAAGTTACGCGGAGTGCAGGCGTCCCCTTCCCGAAGTGGGATAGTGCGAGTTCGCTTGCATTGATGGATCGGAAAGGCATAGAAATAGCCATTACCTCAATTTCTGCGCCTGGAATTTATTTCGGCGACCTTAATTTTACCCGAGACCTCGCACGCCGTTGTAATGAGTTCTCGGCCCACCTGATCAAAGAGCATCCGCAGCGGTTTGGCGCTTTTGCAGTATTACCGCTACCGGATATTGAAGCGGCACTGCAGGAATTAGCCTACGCCCTAGATACTTTGCACTTAGATGGCGTTGGAATGCTTTCGAGCATCAATGGAGAGTATCTCGGATCGCCGGCTATGAATGATCTCTTAGCCGAACTGAACCGCCGAAGGGCGGTGGTCTTTGTGCATCCCAATGCCCCACCCGAACGGATGTTACCGAACACGAACGTGCCGCCGGCGATCATGGAATTCGTGTTTGATACGACCCGGGCTGTCGCAAACCTCGTTTTCACCCGCGCCCTGAAACGTTATCCCGCGATCCGATTTATCTTTCCGCATGCTGGTGGAACCGTGCCATTCTTAGCGGGACGAATTTCGATGGGAGAGCAGAAGGTGATCCAATATCTTAAGACCTTATATTTTGATGTCGCGCTCGCCTCGACACCTTATGCTTTGCGGTCACTCCAGGAATTGGCGGATCCATCGCATATCCTCTTCGGCAGTGATTCGCCCTTCCTCCCAGAACCGTTAATTACCGGCATGATCGAAGGATTGAACGATTATAGGGGATTCGATGTGGGAATGCACACTGCGATTAACCGAGAAAATGCACTTGCCCTCTTCCCACGCTTCAAATCGATCTAACTTTTAATATAGAATTAGATGAGTCTTAGATTTAATTATACTAATCGATTTATTTTTTCTAACGTAGTATTCTTATAGTGGAATATTCTCATATCAGAGTATCAATTAATGCATTTCAGGGCTTTTGATGAATAGTGAAATAAAGCTGAGTCATGTCGCTTTGGCGGTATTGGGATTAATTGCGGAAGGCGAGAGCTATCCCTATGATTTATTGAAGAAAATAGAAGAGAGACAAATGCACAATTGGACGAATATTGGGCAATCGAGCATTTATGGGGTTATGGATAAGTTGGAGGATCTGAAATTGATAATCACAAGAACCAAGACTTCAGAACAAAATCGAACCCAAAAATTACTGACAATCACAGAAAAAGGGAAACAAGTACTCAAAGCTAAGATCCTCAGCATCTTGAGTCGTGACATGTATATGGGAAGGGATTGGGATTTAGCGTTTTCCAATCTGAAACATGATTTTATTTCGAGAGAGGAGAAAATCGACGCCTTGGAGAAATGTGTTCAAACCTTGCTCGAAAATCGGAAAGCGTTGGAAAGCCGGATGGAATTTGGGAAACAAATTTTTGGAGAACACCCCCCGCTTCAATTTAGAGGCTTATTTCAACATGCCTTGAAGGTGATCGCGGCGAATATTGAGTTTTGTAACGAAGTGGTAGAGGAACTGAAACAGGAGAAGGCGGGTTGATATGAAAGATGGTATGATAGAAGGGTTTCGACATGTCCTAGGAGGACATTGTGAATCGACCTCGATGCGAGATGTCTTGGAATTCATTGGGCTTCCTTTCTCGGAAGCCATGATCTTTGGCTTGGATGCCACCATGGGATTCTCATATCTCAAGGGGAAAACATCGGATGCCTTCCCTTTCTTCATAGGGGGCAAACAGGGCACTATAACAAAAGATAGTCTTGCATCTCGCGTCTTGGGAGTCAAAATAACAGAGGAACAGTTCCAATCGGCTGAGAGAGCCTGGGAGCGATCAAAAGAGTTGCTCTTGAAGAATATTCCGCTCATGATTCGCATTGAAATGGCGTATCTGCCGTATATCAATTTACCCAAAGGCGAATTTTTTGGTGGACATATTATCTCATTAGTGGGTTTCAATGAGAAAAATGCGTTCCTCTATGAGCGGGATCAAAATGCACCCGTAGAACTACCAATAAAAATTTTATTGAAAGCACGCAGTTCAAAGGAAGATAAATGGTTTCAACCAATGAATACGCATTTTATTTTGGAAAAAGGACCAAAAAGGCCTCCACTGGCGGCTGCAGTCAAATTAGGGATTCGGAAGACCGTGGAAAATATGTTTGCTACATCTGTCAATTTCATCGGGTTGCATGGCATGAAACTTTTTGTTCAAGAGATTCCATCGTGGAAGGAAATGCTAAAAGGGAATCTTATAAGGGCTGGGCAAGAGGGTTCGAAGGCGTTAATCACGCTTCAATTATTGTACGGTTACATTGAAGAGTTTGGGACGGGAGGCGCCTTGTTCCGGAATCTTTTTGGCGATTTTTTAGCGGAGGCGATCTCGCATCCTGATATTGTGGGAGGGCCCCGGCCGTGGACTGCTGAGGACCTCCAGCTGGTGCGGGATCAGTTAGTGCTCATCCGACAATCAGCTAAAAACTGGACTGCGTTCGCAAAGGAGCTTAAAAGAGCGGTGGAGGTCGCGAAGGAGAATTGCGTGGATGAGCTGGACCTTGAGAAATTGCAAACCTTGGGGTCGGAAAATCTGGCGGTAGAGGAGAAGGCGTTCAAGAATTTAAATAGATTGAAATTGTAGAGAGGCTGCATGAAAATGAGTGAGATAGAAATTCGTGGTGCCCGGATTCATAACTTGAAGGATATAAACGTGAATATCCCGAAGAATAAGATTGTAGTGATAACTGGAGTAAGTGGCTCCGGTAAATCGAGTCTGGCATTTGATATTATTTTTCAAGAGGGAATGCGCCGGTATCTCCAATCAATCGGGTTTCCGCCCAAGGTTGAAAAAGAGAAGCCCTTCACTTCCATTAAGGGGCTGGCGCCTACGGTTGGGATTGAGCAGCGCTACGCTCGTATGAGCAATCCCCGCAGCACGGTCGGAACCTATACGACCATCTATGCGATGCTGCGGCAGTTGTACGCATTGGAAGGACGCCAAAACTGTCCGATCTGTAAAATTCCCGTGAACGATAAACTGGAATGTGATCAATGCGGGATGCGAGTTGAAGCCTTAGAAATCAAGCATTTTTCGTTCAATGAGCCCAGCGGGATGTGTTTGGAATGCAAAGGGCGCGGCTATCAAATGGAGTATGAGGAGCGAAAACTCATTCCGGACCCAAGCTGGAGTATGCTGCAGATTCTCAAAGCTGCCAGCGGCGCTTTCGGAGATTTAAAGAACTTTGCGATTGGAATGGCAGACGCCCTGAACTTTGATATCAAGACGCCCTATAACCAGCTCCCCCAAGAGATTCGAGATATTTTTCTCTACGGAACGGATGAGGAATTGCAATTGAAATGGAAGTCACGGCGGTTCGAGGGCACCATCGCAGCGAAGTTTGAGGGCGTTATACCCCACCTACAGCGAGCCATTGAGAAAGGCACGAGTTCGTACAGAACTGATAAGATTGAAAAGAATTATATGACAAAGGTGCCTTGCAAAGCTTGCGAAGGGTACCGAATAAACGAAAAAGCGCGGAACACGTTTATTGCCGGGAAACACATTGGCGAACTGGCATCATTAACCATCAATGAATTAATTGAATTCTTTGAAACAAAACTTGGACCGAATGAGCTCAAAAGCAGCGAGGGGAAAGGTATAAGATTGGAATTGTTTGAGCGCTTGAAGAAGTTTGGACTAGTTGGATTGGCTTACTTGAGTTTAAATCGCAATGTACCGACCTTGAGTGGCGGAGAACTCCAGCGCCTGAGCTTCATGAATCAACTGAATTCCGAGCTCAATGGATTGATTTACGTGCTGGATGAGCCAACCTTAGGCATGCACCAACTTGAGAAGAGGCATCTCGATGCAATCCTGCATGAGCTGAAGGAATTGGGCAATTCGCTGATTGTTGTTGAGCATGATAGGAGTATCATCTCGATTGCAGATCATATTATTGATATAGGTCCGGGGGCAGGTATCGAAGGAGGAAAAATTGTATTTGAAGGAACAGTAGAGGATCTGAAAAAAGATTCCACATCTCTTACTGGCCAATACTTGGCTGGGACGCTCCCATTTCCCCAGAAAACTGCTAGTAATCGGCGGAAAGTAACGGATACCACGCCTAACCTGCTTCTCTCTGATGTTCAGACAAACAATTTGAAAAACATCCAGGTCAAGATACCCTTAGGGGTATTAATTGGAGTGGCAGGGGTTTCGGGAAGCGGAAAAAGCTCGCTCATCTCAGATACGCTGGTGCCGCTGTTGAAGGACTATTTCTCAAATAAAAGTTTAAACGAGAATGGTGAGGAAGTCGAGGAGGAGGAAATAGAAGGCCGCTCTGTTAGGGGTAAGATTTCTGGCTTAGAAGAGGTGTCGAATATTGTGATGGTGACTCAAGGTCCCATAGGGCGAACGAAGACTTCAAATCCCAGCTCCTATATAGGCATTTGGGATAACATTCGGAATATCTTTGCAAAACAGCCGCTTGCCAAAAAGCGGAAATATTCTGCTGGACATTTCTCCTATAATTCCGATAAAGGGAGGTGCGCGAAATGCAAGGGTGAGGGGACCATCGATCTCCAAATTTCGTTCTTAACCAGCGTGGATCTACCCTGTGAAGAATGTGGCGGCA
>Ga0315277_10006484_pt1 | contig 15303 bp, 13 predicted proteins | sample YL17G05_15_MG_FD_203695 | JGI IMG/M metagenome (GOLD analysis project Ga0315277, IMG submission 203695) | Sediment microbial communities from Yellowstone Lake, YNP, Wyoming, USA - YL17G05_15 | ecosystem: Environmental > Aquatic > Freshwater > Lake > Sediment | place: USA: Wyoming | collected...
CAACATCAGTGTAAGCACAAGTGCGACCTGCGGAAGCGGGAATGAAGTGGCACTCTCCTTCAGCGATACCCCGCTCTCGAAGATCACTGTCAGCTTCCAGTCGCTAGCCGGTCTTGGTGTTACTAAAGCCACCATCCAATGCACAGGTGAAGTCAACCCAGCTAATCTGCCTGAGGGTTCACCCAAAGTCTTAGATAACCTCGTGCCTGGAACATATTCCTGCACAGTGGTTGTCGACCCGTAGGCCAACAATCCGCATATCTGTTATACAGATCGGCACCAAAAATGTGGGGATCGGCTACACTGCCGGTCCCCACAGACTTTTTAACTCTCCGATTAACTATGTGTAATAACCCGATGTGCAGGTTTACTCTGTGAAAACGTGACCCTCACTGCAGGACAGTCGATATCTCTCACCTTCACCGATCCTCGCCAGTTCCAGGTCATCGTGTTGGTCTGCCGCCTGAGCGATCATACGCCTTACGCCAGCTCGGTAACCGTTGATGGAGTCACCAAGTCTTCGTTAGGTCCTGGCGGTGGACCCGTTGCTTATTCCGTATAGGGCGATCTTGGCGGCGCCACATTTGGGTCCAAGAACACTGGTACTTGCTCGGCAAGTGTTTCTATCCCGAAGTAAGATTATAAGTAATACATCACATTGTTTTGGATAGGGTCGAGTATTGCTCGACCCTATCTTTTTAGGATGTCTTCTTTTCTGCAACCGACTCCTGTATAGCCAATATTATGTACTCATTAGGATATCCGTAGAAATTCACATAATCCACCAATCAATTCTTAACAATTTCTGAACAGCTCCTGTATATACTTTATGTGTCTAGATAGGACAGAGTTTCATCTTTGGAGGCGTCCAATGTCTTGGAAAAAGCTGCTTTTGTTCGTCCTTGCCATTATCCTTCTCGGGGGATCAGCACTTTTCGGTGCCATAGCGGGGGGATTCATCGTGTACCGTCTTGTGAGCCAGGAACAATCTGTTATTGTTGTTACCCCAAGTCCATCAACAGTTGAGGTGATCCCTGCGACCAGCAATACCCAAACCCTGACGGTGAACACCACCGATGTCGAGACCGCTATTACCCAGGCTGTCCAAAACGTGGGACCATCCGTGGTAACTGTGGTTGCAACCATCCCCGGGCAACAAACCTTCTTTGGACCGACCGGTGATGAAACATCCACCGGAAGCGGGATATTCATCTCTTCCGATGGTTATATCCTCACCAACAATCATGTCATCGAGGGTGCCAATCAATACCAGGTCATTTACGCAGAAGGCAGCCAGCAGGATGCCACCCTGGTGGGTACCGACCAGTATTCAGACCTGGCAGTGCTTAAGGTAACCAGCACCGTACCAGCCGTTGCTACCCTGGGCAACTCTGACGCGCTTAATCCCGGTGAGACGGTCATCGCCATTGGCTCACCTCTCGGTGATTTCAAGAACACCGTTACGGTGGGGGTGGTGAGTGCGACCGGTCGTTCAATAGACACAGGTCTGGGATACTCGATTGACGGATTGATCCAAACTGACGCGGCCATCAATCAGGGTAACTCAGGAGGCCCACTCGTGAATCTTGCTGGCGAAGTGATTGCCATCAATACCCTGATGGTTCGCAACAGCGGTACGGGAACCGTGGCGGAAGGATTGGGTTTTGCCATCCCCATCAATACTGCCCGGGCTGTTTCTGAGCAGATCATCCAAAAAGGTTACGTATCCCGCCCCTATTTGGGTATCAGCTACCAGCCGATCACTCCGCGTGTGGCAGCCATTTATCGTTTGCCTGTGCAGTATGGGGTCTACATCACCGATGTGGCTGCCAACAGCCCTGCCAGCCAGGCCGGATTGCAAGTGGGAGATATCATCACCGGAATCGATAATACCTCCCTGGATGAGACTCACGCTTATATTAATACTTTATTCCAGTATTCCGCAGGTGATATGGTGACGCTGACGATCATGCGCAACGGCAGCCAAAACCAGGTGCAGGTTACTTTGGGTGAATCAGGCTCATAAAAGTTATTGGAACGATTGAGCGAGCGGGGAAGTAAAAGCACTGATGTATCCCAGTGTTGTAAGAGGAATTACGAAACAAAGGCTTTTCAGTCATTGTCGCAAACCACGAACCTTAGAAATCATTCACCCCACCTCCATCCAAAGTACTCAGCGGATCTCCGCAGCAGGGAAATTTACTCAACACCTATTAGCACTATCAAGTGTTTACCTCGTCTTATACCTGCAGGAACCAAATGATCTATTCTGTAATTAAAGTTCGAGTTTCAAACAATAATGCTATTGGATACTAACATACTCGCTGCTGTAATCTGCTTTCGAGTCGGGTGATAGCATCTGCCGTTTGCCTTTGTATACTCTTTCTGTCAACTTCACTAATCCAACGAATTGATTTTATGCCAGTATCGATATTCAACTCACATCCCGATCAACTCTGCATAAGCTGCTTAAATTTCATCAGAGTTATTACCTTTTATACAAACCCTTGCTCAATCTCTACTATTTTAATGGCTTTTACACCGTCTCAGGCTGCTTATCAGAATATGCTTTAATTAAAACGCGACTTGTCTTATGCTATACTTGAAAGCATTACAGATCATCCAAAATATCACAATGTAGGAGGCAAAATCATATGACTGGTTTCGTTGGTGATATCGAGAAACTCACTGAAAAGAACAAATACTTCCGCCAGGTGCTGTTCACCGGCAAATATGCCCAGCTGGTTGTCATGTGCCTGCAGGCAGGTGAAGAGATCGGCAACGAAGTCCACCACACGGTGGACCAGTTCTTCCGCATCGAAGAAGGCGAGGCAAAATTCGTCTTCAACGGCAAGGAGGAACATGTGGTTCAATCAGGTGATGCTGTGATCGTACCCGCAGGTACCTTCCATAACGTGATCAACACCTCATCCAAAGAACCTCTCAAGCTCTATACCATCTACTCTCCGCCCAACCACCCGGATGGCACGGTGCATAAGACCAAGGCAGAAGCTGAAGCCGCTGAAGCTGCTCACCATCATTAAATTTATGATAAATTGATCCACCCACCTCCCGCAGCGACCATAACTGCGGGAGGTTAATATCTGGTTCCATCAGCCATGAGGAGAAATCCATGCGCCGAGGTTATGTCTTAATCATCACCCTGTTAATCAGTTCGCTGGCATGCGGCTTCATCAGCACTGCCACGCCGGTTCCCACGCGCACCAGCCTACCAACCCAAACCATCCCCACCAGGGTACCCACGGATACCCCGGGTGCAGAATCTGTCGGCACCCAAACCCCTGCAGCTGAAGTCACTGCTTCACCCACCCAGGAAGAACCGACCAAAACGCCCTACCCCACCTCGGTGTTGAATACCCAATTGACCAATGAGATCAACCTGATCCAATCCCAGGTGGTCGATGAGCGTGGCCTTCAACCCAAGTATCCCGTGCCAGTTGTCCTGCTTTCACCCGATGCGCTGCGCCAAAATGTCATCAACGACTTCGAAGGAGACTACACTGATGAAGAAATCTCCGATGAAGTCTTGGAGTATTCCATCATCGGGCTACTCGACCCCGGTTTTGACTTGCGTACCTTTGAAATCAATCTACAAAGTGAACAGATAGCTGGTTATTATGATCCGGAAACAGCTGAGATGTTTGTCGTTCAGGCTCAGGGTTTTCAAGGACCAGAGCGCCTGACTTACTCGCACGAATACACCCATGTCCTTCAAGATCAAAACTATGATATACAGCACGGATTGAACTACAACGATGATGCCTGTGAAGCGGATTCTGAGCATTGCGCTGCCGTTCAGGCACTCATCGAGGGAGACGCCACCTTGTCTGAGTATATCTGGGAAACATATTATGCTACCGCTCAAGACAAGCAGCAAATTGATGCTTTTAACAACTCGTTGAAATCCCCGATCTTTGATAGTGCACCGGCATTCATGAAGGATGATCTCCTCTTCCCCTACAGCCAGGGGTCGACCTTCGTTATGGATATCCTAAACAATGGAGGTTGGTCAGCAGTCGACGCGGTGTATCACAACCCGCCTGAATCCACCGAGCAAATTCTGCATCCTAATCTATACCCATCCGACAAGCCCATCCCCGTGGATCTGCCTGATCTGACCTCAGCTCTGGGAGATGGCTGGCGTGAGCTCTCACGCGACCAGATGGGTGAGTGGTATACCTACCTGATCCTGGCACGTGGGGTTAATCCAAACGCCCGCCTGGATGACACGATTGCCCAAACCGCCGCGGCCGGTTGGGGAGGCGATGAGTATCTGGTACTCCACAATGATTCCACAAGCTCAACTGCTTTCGTGATGAAAACCGTGTGGGATACAACCAATGATGCCACAGAATTTTTGACCGCCCTCCAGCAATCTGCAAACAGCCGCTTTGGAGTATCAGCCACCCAGCAGGGAGATACCCTCACCTGGAGTTATTCTGGTGGCTACAGCTCCTTATATCTTTCGGGTGACACGACCATTTGGATCATCACCCCCGATTCCACCACTGACCAAACCATCACGGGATTGGTCCAGCCTTAGGACTGCGATTATCGAAGCCAGCCGGACCACTTATCCAACCAACGTTTTTCCACCAGGCGGGTGTCTTCCTCAGACATCCGCCTGGTTGCTTCTTCGAACGATATCGGGTTGCCCATCACTGGCATGGAATAATTTTCTCCTTCGTAGTTGACCAGCGACTCATTCGCGCCCATCTCCAGTGTTTCATCAGATAAGTACAGGTGTGTCAGGCGGTCACCTTCATCGAGCTGGAAGTGATTCCCCACCGCCTTGAATGCAATCCCATGCGGTCCGTTGAAGTTCATCCCATCAGCTGCACAGAATAATGCGCTTCCTCCATGTGGCATCTCCAATCTGCGATGCCTGCCTGCCACCACCACCCCTCCATGGATCACCGTTTCAGGGTCCGTGACTACCGTGTCAATCAGAAGTGAGTTCTGGATATCCGCTCCTTGTGGGGTCGTGCTGCGCACAAGGATGTTCCCATTTTTATCACGTTCATGTGGCAGGTGAAACAGCTCTCGCGAAGTAACACCCAGTTCAGATTCGGTGGTCATGGCTTCCAGTGAGCGCCTCAAGCTCAGGTGCAGTCCCCAATCCATCCAATAGGGGTCCCCGAAATCCAGCACCTTGATCATTGGAAGCCTCCCGTAGCGCATTTGAAAGAGGTTTCGCATCAATTGAATTTTTTGGTAAAAATCCGGGAGTCGCTTTTCCAGGTCTCGCAGTCCGCTTTTTCCCATCTGGTCTTCGCGAACGGCTTCAGCTTTCCATTCAGCCTCCTCCCGGCACGATAATGCGATCCAGGTGTAAGGGTCCCAGTCGACCCATTTGTTATCATCCAAGACATCCGCCCCGAATACTTCTTCTGCTAATTGCATCAAACGGTAGCTAATCCCCAGGCTGCCAAGATTAACCCCGATCAAACGGTCTTTGCCCCGTCCCGATAATCTTTGCTGCAAGCCCTCCATCCCTTGCCGAGTATACTGGAAGGTCATTTGAGAGGTATGAGCATCGAATTCCACCCATTCCTTCTCACGTGCCAGGTCCTCGGTTGGCTCAGTTTGCCATACAAAACGGAAACCGTCCACGTCCTGATATCCGGTAGTTCCTGCCTCCCAAATCTTCCCTGGGATGACCGCTTCATCACCCCATTTGATGACGATGCCTTTGAAGCCATTGGTTTCCAGGTGGTGCAGCCACATGGTCGCTGACATGGAAGCTGCATCAGCTGTGCTCAGATAGAGTTCCCCCGTGGAGCTGCACATGGGGGTTGGGAAGGCTGGTTTGCGATTGGTCAGAGCTTGGGTGAATGGGCTCAGGCGCTTACCTAAGCCGAACACCATATTCATCAATATCACCGGCGGTAATGACTGACCTTCGAGTGCTTTCTGAATTCCCATCCAGGCATTCAATGAACCCAGGAAGTTCCCTTTGCGGGTCTTCTCCAGGCTGGAGAGGATCATCGTATCACCATCAACTCGAAATACGTCCTGGCGTGTCTTTTGCAACCTCTCCTGCCAATAAGCCTGGTCTGCCAGACTGCCGGAAACCACATTGACCACTTTGGGGCCAAGGTTTTGTTGGATGATGGCCTGGTAGGTGTGGATGTTCTTTTGCCAGATATCAGACATTTTCAAAATTCCTCTCCCTGTTTGATTAAAAATGCCTGGTAATTATAACATTCGCAATCGTTCAGCCTTTTTCACCAGCAACATGTGTAGAGCAGCCAATTACCTGGAGATTCGCAAGCGCTCAGGTACTGCCTACACACCGATTCCATCTAAGAAATCGTCCAAAATCTTATAGATTTCACCAGCATAATCCGATCACGCATGCCGGGTCTGTATTCCTGCTCTGGGCCTCTTCCAATGCTCTTCACAGTTATCTTTAAGATCGCTTACCGGTAACCGAGAATATTTCGTCTTCTGCGGAAGCTGGCTGACGGGTGAACCCCTTATAAATACAGATGTCCACAAAGCCTGTTTTGATATATAAATCCTGAGCCTGTGGTTGGGTATATTCCCTGGTGGAAGGTGAACGAACATGATACTCGTTGGAAATTGTGACGCCATCCAATATCACTTCGTATCGGTCTTCAGTATGCTCCAATTGGGTTTCCGGATCAAAACGACTCTTTGACCAGCGACGAATGGTTGCCCCATCATCTGGTCGCGTCCTTTCACCAGTGAGGTGCCAGGGGCTCTCCAGTGGGTCACTTCTCTTCCAAAGCAGCATAAAAGGCATCACCAAGATGCCGCTGGGTAACAGGTGAGCATAAAGATTCAAAATTGCCTGCTGTGCCCGGAGCGAATCCAACACCAGCTGGAACGAGCTGGATGGAACAATAATAGTCCGGTAATGTCGAGGCAGGCTCATGGTTTCCATGTTACCTTCAAAAAGAGTGGGCATCAGTCGCATTGCACCCGCCTTCTGCCGGCATAAATTTAACATATCAGGTGAAAGGTCCACTCCACCAACATCCACACCTTGTGACAGGTAGTCCAGCAGCAACCGCCCAGTTCCACAGCCCACATCCAGGACAGGTTGACCTGATTCCCGGATAATCTCGAGGTAAAAGTTGCGATCCTCCCAGTTGGAGGTATCACCGCGGAACAAGTCCCAGGTCTGTGCCATCATTCCATGATATTCATAATCTGGCTCTGTCATTATTCTTCTTCTTTCATGCGTTCAGATACCATACCTTCATTTGTATTTTTATACAAAACCAGGAGCCCAGGGATAAGCAATCCGAGCATTGCCAGTCCGAGCCATGGGCTGAACGGTGGCAAGGTTAGGGCTGGGTAAGGCTCATAATATAACGTTTGTCGGCTCAACCCAGGTAAAGGGAGCAAACATATGGATAGAACAATCATGGCAACAATTAACGTCAGCCAATCCTGCCAGCCCCATACCCGGCGGTGATAAGTCGTCCGCGGAGACTGGTGACCCAAGTACCATAACCCCCCAAGGATTAATAACGCCCCTGAAAGGATTATTACCAATCCATATACCCCTGCGCCTGCTAGCTGCGCGATCCATCCCAAAGCCAGCAACACCAACCCCAGGAACATGCATATCCGTGGGTAAACTTGCCGTCTACCGCTGATCGGTCTTGTGCTAGCAAACCCACGTGCGGTCATGGCTTCGGCTAGCTGCATGGCGCGTTCCAGTCCACCGACCAGGAGTGGCATCAACAATGGCAGCCAATCCCGTAGTGTCCGCATCTGGTGGCCCCGCACCGCCTGGGCTTCACGGATCTGCTGGAACTGGCGTAAGGTGGTGGGCAGGTAGGTGACCGAGATGGAGGTTACCACCGCCATCGGGAAATATGCCCGCGGGATCAGACTGATCAAATCGCGCACGGGTAAGGCCAGGTTGAGCACCGTGAAGCTTGCCAACATGCCAGTTAATACCAGCCCATTCGTGGCACCATAGACCAATGCTTCCAGGGTTATTCTCCCACTGATCAAAGGTACTTTTCCCGGGATGGTGAATAATACTGTCACTCCATAATGGGAAGTAAGGGCATTGAATACCGTGGCCAGCACGATGATCCAGCCGGCTAATTTCCACAAGGAAATTGGTCTGGGGATATCTGAGCCTGCCTGAAGTAAAGTTAACCCCACGAAAAGTACACACAGCAGGGTGAGCACCAGGTAAAGTGGGTTACGCGTGATAGAAAGGATCACGAGTATTGCGATCAGCCAGCCCACCCATGCCCAGGGTTGTTTCATCAGGTGAGACCTTCCCCTTGTTGTTTGTCTATAACACCCGGCTCAGGTGTGTAATTGAACTCGAAGCGTTGACGGAAACGTCGCAGTGCTCGTAGTGCCGGTGCACCGAAAGTGAGTATCAGCAGAACATTACCGATGGCTGCAATCGCATCCCACACCAGTGAAGTCACCAGATAATAAGCCAGGTAACGTTGTAGCGTCGCCAGAAGGCCTAAACCAGCTGCATAAGTCTGATTCTGCGGTCCAATGATGAAAGGCCACTGCCAGAGGTTCATGATGGCACCATATAAAAACCCCCAAAGCAACCCAAAAACTGCCAGCAGGAGGATCTCAGGGTTAATGGTAGGTGAACCCCGATTGGTTTTCCTGGCAGTGAATGTTCTAATAATCGGGTGCAGGAGGGGAGTGCTCATCCCAACCCACCCTGCTGTGAACATCTGCGCTGGTAGCCATGGCCCCACCCCGCCCGTTACCAATGCAGAGACGAGCAGGGTGAGCGCACCCATCAAAAAACCCACCCGCCCACCGAATATGTATCCTACCAGGATGATGAGGAAGAATATGGGTGTAAAGCCACCCGGTCCAGGGATGGCCGTCTCGATAAACCTAAGGGCAGAGTTGATCGCTACCAATATCCCTAGCAGTGCAATCAACTTGGTATTTACCATCGGTCCTTGGGCTTCAAATAACAGCACCAACAGGCAAAGTCCCAAAAGCAAGGTCATCATCAACGGCATCTGTTCAACCCGCAGCGTGCCAAAACCTGCCTGCTGAGAAACCGCGGGGAGAAAGAACGGGTATAGTAAAACCAGCATCCCCGATAAGGTGGCTGACATATAGATAGCCAGGCTGAACAGGCGGGATTTCATCGAAATCTCAAGTTTCAGATATTGGTGTTCTAAATTATTCCTGCCATTATTTACTGCGTGAGCGTATCAGGTAGATGATGAGCGCAGCTAATACGAGCAGAATTGACGCATATACGATATAACCACCCGCCCCAGTCTTGGCTGGCGTGACCGTTGCCGTTGGTTGCGGCGGCATCGTGGCTGGCACCAAGGTTGGTATCGGTGTTGGCTGGGGTGTATCCGTTGGAGGTATGGATGTCTCCGTGGCAGTTGGCAGCACAAAGGCAACGCCTTCACAGATATTTTGGAATGTAAGCAATGCAGGAGGATTCCCGGCTCCCCAACTCCAGGCATACACACCGCCATCCCCCACCTGGCTCTGGTCTGCACCGACCGCAGAATATCCCCAGCCATTCTCACCCAGATTCCAGTACGACCAGTAATTTGGCATGCTTCCGAAGCAATTATTGGAGGCATCGCCTACATCCCCGATTTTACATACTGCAGTTCCCTGGGTAGGGTTGGTAGCGGTTTCTATAGCTAAGCCAGAGCGTTGCAGAAGATCCAATCCGCTAATGGCGTTTTCAGTAAAGTTAACACAAGTGGTAAACAACGAATTATCACCTGAAAATATCGCCAATCCGGCTTGATGGCTGGTTGGAGAAATCCCAAGATTGGAAAGAGGTATTCCAGAGAGACCGATGATAGCTTCTGCGGTGCTGTAGGTGTTGGCATATGTGCCACCAATCGACCCATCCGGCTTCTGCAAGCTTAGCAAAGCCTCCACCGGGTTGGTTTGATCTTTCGTCCAGCTTTGACCCCTAAGGTCTTCGCCAGCAGACACCAATGCTTGCACGATCCAGCCGGTGGAATCAGCGTTGAGTGGGTCAGTGTCCCAGGATGGTTTCCAGCCTCCTCCGGGCGTTTGCGTGTTATGGAAATAACCAAGCGCATTTTGGATGGCATCATTTTGTACATTCACCTTACGGCTGGCAAGCAATGCAGTCACTGCCAGCGCAGTTGTATCCGGGTCACTCGCACCCCAGCTGCCATCGCCTGCTTGCGCTTGGATCAAATATTGGATTGCCGTGTCGGATAATGTGTGACCAGCCAGGCTTAACCCCAGGATAGCCCACGCCTGACCCAGGTCGCTGGCTTCCCCAGTGCTGAAATCCTGTTTGGCAGTGCTGCTGTAGGCACCGGTATCGGGGTGAAAGCTCGCTTCCAGTTCTCCAGCCAGATCCATCCTTCCAAAAGCTGTGGGATCCTCACCAGACAGCGATACCGCCGCAAGGAGGATGCCTGCCCGGCCGGGGAATAAAGTACCAGTTGTGTCGTGCGTGAACGTGATCGCTTGGGCAGCCAGGTAATCCAGCATGGAATTGCCCTCCGTGGAAATCACCTCACTTACAGGCTTCCCGGCGGTGACGAATGCCAGCACGCTTCGGGCTGTGGTGTCCGGGTCTGAGACGCCACTGAAACCTACGATGCCTCCATCCACTTGTTGTTGGGATTGAAGGTATGCCAGACCAGCTTGAATGACCTGGGATTGATCGGGAGCAGATTGTGCCACAGCTGTGCTCGCTTGGAGAAAATGCGACAAGCTGATGACCATCAAAAAGCCCAGTGATAATGATAGAAGTAACTTAGATAGATGTTTCATTTTCTCCTCCAAGACAGCTCTCCGGCTTACAAAAACAAAACCCCTGTCGCTTTTGGACAGGGGTGAAAATTATGCTTGGGCGTAACGGCATATGTTCACAGCTCCTTTCAGCGAGGTGATGTTGAACCCAACTTGGGCGGGCGACCTGGCTGGGGATTAAATCCCTTACAGTTGCGCGACAGCGCCGGACTTTGTTTCCAAATCATTAACCGGCTTCGCCTTTAAGCCATCCCATCCGGGGGATATGGCACCCAAATTGGAATTTATTCAATTGTGACTATATTTTATACCGGTAACATGCACCCGTCAAGATGATTATGGACTCAGGCGGGTATATGGTCCGTCATTATTGATCTTGAGAGTGTCCGCCTCCGTATCGATCTTGAGGATTGCGGTCAGTTTGTCTTTGCGGTACAGGACAGTATCTCCATATTGACCCTGTAAATTAAAAAGCTCCAGCGTTAGCTCGTTTTCCGCCCTATCCATGATGCTATAATTACCCGAAGAATTCATTTTAACAAAACAACAGCTGTCCATCGAAAAGTAACCGTTTTCGAACACCCAACTCGTCACCTGGGCAGACTCTGACGGTATATTCGCAAGATGGGCGTCCATATAATACCAGACTCCCTGGATGAATACTGCCCTTGGGTCCTTCTTGCACCCCACTAAAACTGCAGATAGGCACAACAAGAGTACACATAAAATTATGTGTGTTTTCGAAATTCTTTTGGATAACTTTGTCATTTTCCCACTCATTATTCGCATACCGATCTCATGTATCTAAATTTATTACCCCAAATCCCAGGTGCAGGTTCACCCCAATAATAAAAAAGCCTGTGGCGTTTAGAACCACAGGCTTTTATTTTCTGTTTATGATTTGTGAGGGTGCTTCTTGCCAACCAATTCGGCGGCAGCAAAACCCGCAGATAATGCTGCCTTGTTCATCTCTTCAGTACCTTTTGGCGCACGCGCAGCCACTGCCTGGGTAATTGCCTGCCGTGAAACCACACCCGTCAAACCCACCAGCACTCCCAGAGCTACCACGCTTGCCGTAATGCTTTTCCCGCTGCTCTCCTGGGCCAGGCGGGTTATCGGCACTTTGATTGCCCGGCTTGATGGCACCCGCCCCACCCTTTCCTGATCCACGATCAATAGACCATCCTTTTTCAGGTTGCCGGCATATTTATCGCATGCCTCCTGGCTCATTGCAACCAATACGTCTGCAATGATTACCTCTGGGTGGTCGATCTCTCCCTGAGCAATAACCACCTCAGCTTTGCTGGCCCCACCGCGTGCTTCGGGACCATAGCTCTGGGTTTGGGTTGCGTTCTTGTTATCATAGATCGCGGCAGCTTCCGCCAGGATGATGCCAGCCAGGATCATTCCCTGCCCGCCTTCACCTGCCAGCCGGATTTCCATTCGATTAACGTGGTTCTTGATTGCCACAGGTCGCCTCCTTAGGTTTTCACCGGGTTGGCTGGTTGTGCTTGCTGCACCCTTTGGATCAGCTGTTCATAAAGCTGGGTATATTCCGGCTTTTCAACGTCATGCAAAACCCCACGCACGATTTTCTTTTCCCGCTCTTCCGGTGATAACTTTTCAGCAGCGGTCATTGAGATGCTATCTTCCTTAAGCAGGCGCATCATGTCCACGGTTGTGCCAAGTTTGTTCATCCGCCCATAGGTCGTCGGGCAGTAACTGACTGCCTCAACCAGGCTAAAACCATTCTTACGGATGGCCTGCTCGATAAAACGATCCAGCTCAACTGCGTGGTAGACAGTGCTCCGGGCAACGTATGTCGCTCCGGCGGCTTTTGCCAGCTCGCATATCGGCATGGGCGGTTCAATGTTTCCATAGGGGGCAGTAGTAGCCTTGGCACCGACAGGTGTGGTTGGGCTGTATTGTCCACCGGTCATGCCATAAATGGCATTGTTCACTACAATGGCAGCAATCCCGATATTTCGGCGAGCGGCGTGGATGAAGTGATTCCCTCCGATTGCCATTGCATCTCCATCTCCCATGATTGCGATTACCTTCATCTTAGGTTTGGCGATTTTTAATCCCGTCGCAAACGCCAATGCACGACCATGCGTGGTATGAATGGTGTTGAAATCCATGTATACTGGCATGCGTCCAGTACAACCAATTCCGGATACCAAAGCTACATCATCTTTCTCCAGACCAATACGATCAATGGCGCGGATCAACGCCCCCATCACGATGCCTATCCCGCACCCGGCGCACCACACATTGGGGAACTTCTTGGTGGAACGTAAATACATATATTCCGTATGTTCAAATTGTGTTGGCATAGTTACCTGTCTTCAATCGCTTCAAGGATCATCTGTGGTGTCACCATTTCACCATTGGCTCGATTAACTCTCACAACTTTATTGCGTCCGGCAACCCGTTCCACTTCCAAGGCTAATTGTCCCAGATTCATCTCCGGAACGATAATCCGCTTGGCAATCCGCGCCACCCGACTGATCTCAGCTTCAGCAAATGGCCATATCGTCAGCAAGGTGACCATCCCAACTTTGGTCCGGCGCTGCCGTGCCAGCTTGACTGCATGTAGGGCGCTGCGTGCTGAGGCACCGTAAGTGACCACCACTGTTTTATCACTCTCGGATAAATCCTCTTCTACCAGGGTAATATCATTTAGATTACGCTCGATCTTGCGATGCACTCGCTGGATCCACGGGTCAATCTCATCCAGGCGGGTGGTTGGGTAACCTAGCACATCATGGAACAATCCGGTGATGTGATAGCGGTAGCCTTCTCCAAAGTTCGCCATAGGAGGGACATCGCTCAATGAATCACCGTAGGGTTTGTACCATTCAGGTGGTACATCAGTAGCAATCCTCTCCACGTGCTCAACGGATTCAAATTCGGGCAGCTCGATCTTCTCGCGCATGTGCCCAATCACTTCATCCAGTAACAAGATGACCGGTGTGCGGTACTTCTCAGAATAATTAAAAGCCTTCACTGTCAAATCAAAGGATTGGCTGACTGACACCGGGCAGAGCACGATCATCGGATGGTCACCATGGGTGCCCCAACGTGTCTGCATCACATCCCCTTGTGAGGCGCTCGTCGGTTGCCCGGTACTGGGTCCTAAACGCTGCACATCCACGATGACAACCGGTATTTCAGTCATGGCGGCATAACCGATATGCTCCTGCATCAGCGAAAAACCCGGACCAGATGTAGCCGTCAATGATTTTAAGCCACCTACCGAGGCACCGATACAGGCAGCCAAACTGGCTATCTCATCTTCCATCTGGATGAACTTCCCACCCACCTTGGGCAGCTCTCTGGATAACATTTCTGCAATTTCAGTGGAAGGTGTAATGGGGTAACCTGCATAAAATTTACATCCAGCTGCAATAGCTCCCCATCCAACCGCTTCGTTCCCTTGCATTAATTTAACTGTCAACCTGACCTCCTTATATCTCAATCTTCTTGACAATGATTGCCAGATCTGGGCAGTGAGTATCGCACCAATGGCATGCGGTACATTTTTCGGGGTAAACCACCACCGGGTGGTCATCATCGTCCAAAGCCAAAACGCCAGTCGGACAAAATGCAACACAAATACCGCAACCTTTGCACCAGTTAGCGAAAACTGTCACCTGACCGCGCGGGCCTTTTTTCGGAGAAGTTCTTATTTCTGCTTTGGGTTGTTCAATTACTGAGGGTTCGCTCATGCTGGACCATCCTCACCCTGATCTTTCGAATTTAGACTTAGTTTATCCAATCATTATACGTTTTGCATATTCTCATCGTAACCGATAAATAGCCATTTTTTCGAGTGTATAACATCACATTAACGATATGACTCTTGCTTTATTGTGCGCAGATATAATCGTTGCACGTAAAATGGAAACGGTCGATTATTGACCAGTTCATGTTAAAATTGTATCGCCTAGTCACCTGAAACTACCATGAACCTTGATCCACGAACAATCATCAACAGCCCATTTGGCCTAAAACTTGCCGATTTAATCGGTAGATACACACCAGATTGGCTGGGTCACCGAATTGCATTATTCGCTGCGGATTGTATTTCCGCTCGCAAGAATTGGAAAATGGTTCGTGCTGCGCGTTGTAATCAATGGGTGGCACATGGAGAGCAGCTGGATGGACACACTTTGAATAAGGTGGTTGGGGAAAATTTTCGCAGCATTGCTTGTTCGATCTTCGATTTGTATCACTATTTAGATAATCCTGCTGCATTCCGACGCATCATCGAGCCGGATCCAATTGCAATCCAGCTGGTTCAGCGTCCCGAATTTTCTGACAGAGGCCTGGTAGTAGCCGGGGTACATATGAGTAATTTTGATATGGCCTTCCAAATGGGTGGGCTGGCAGGCATCAAAGCCATTGTATTAACCTTACCTGAGCTGAATGCTGGATATCAAATGCAACTGGATATGCGCATGAAAAATGGTTTGAATATTGTTCAGGCTTCCGTCGGATCACTCAAGCATGCAGTGAACCATCTAAAAG
>Ga0315277_10006486_pt1 | contig 15302 bp, 17 predicted proteins | sample YL17G05_15_MG_FD_203695 | JGI IMG/M metagenome (GOLD analysis project Ga0315277, IMG submission 203695) | Sediment microbial communities from Yellowstone Lake, YNP, Wyoming, USA - YL17G05_15 | ecosystem: Environmental > Aquatic > Freshwater > Lake > Sediment | place: USA: Wyoming | collected...
TGCACCCGGTATGGTTTGACATAAGGCAATACCATCACGAGCGGCCTTTTCATCCAGCCAACGCTTTTGATCCACAGCCATTTTACGAATGTAGGCAATCATTGCCGGACCGCCAAATGCGGTAGTTCCCAGTCTTAAAAAAGATGTGAAGAGATGAGTCAAGGAAGGATGTTGCTCAGCCTGTTGACACTCCGAGTCTTTCATAAAGATCCTCTCCTGCTATGGGATGATGGGTGTCTCCTTCCCAATTGCTTTTACCCCGTTAGAAATAATACCCCGCTTGAATTTCTAACGGGGTTTACCTTCTTTTAATGGCTACATCCCCCTTGGTGACCTTTGCAGCAACCATTCATAGAAAGTTCCTGAAGCCTATTCTCGCTAAGTAATTTTAGATTCTCTTTCACTGTTCGGGCACCTGCTTCATAGACCTTGACACCCATGGCATTTAACTTCATCAGGGCCCCTGGTCCGATACCTCCGACGACCACTGCGCTAACCTCTTTCCCGCCCAGGGCTGAGACAGGTTCGCACATGCCATGGACGTGCTGAAGATCGCTATTTTGCACCGTCACCGCCTCCCTTGTCTCCGCATCGACAAGGATAAATGCGGGGGCCGAGCCGAAATGATTGTAAACCTGGCTTTCAATACCTTCATCCTTTTGAACAGCAAAACCTACCTTCATGACTTTCTCCTTTCTCTTTGATATTGGTCTCGATTCTCAGCGCCTTCCCTTTGAGAATGGCCTCTGCCACTTTGCGCCTGGCCTGGTCAATAATCCGTCCAAATGTTGCACGAGATATTTTCATCCTCTGCGCCGCATCCTCGTGGTAAAGCCCCTCGTAATCGGCAAGCATCAGGGCTTCCACTTCGTCCATGTGAAGAGATACCTCTTCAAGCCTAAACAAGGGGATCCCCCTGGGCTTGAAATAATAAGCATTTGGCCTGCATCCCACAAACCGGCATTTTCTCGGTCGCGCCATAAAACAATTATAAGCATATGCTCATAATTTGTCAAGACTGAGGGGTGTAATTGCAATTCAGACACTGGACTTTAGACGTTAGACATCAGACTTTTCCAATATATGAAATTAATTCTATATTTCACTCTTTTGAAATTTTTTCGTATATGCCAGGAGTGCAAATTCCACGGCTATCTGCCAGTCCTTTATCTTTGTGTCATCCCTGGCTATTCCTACTCTTCAGTCTGACGTCTGAGGTCTATAGTCTTACTGTCTGAATCACAAGGGTTGTAAAAAGGAGGACAAACTGCTTTTCAGGGTTTTGAGTTTTGCCAACGAGGAGAAAAAACGGCCTGTCCGACCTTTTATCAGGCGATCAGGTCGGGCCTGGGAATTTGGAATTCGCAGGGCACTCCGGTCTGGCAGAGGCCACAGGCAGGAGGAGGGTTCTGTAAACCATAGCCCTGGCGTTTTGCTTTTAATGGCTCAGAATTGATGTATTCGTTGCATCTATCCTTATCATGACCCTCTTCTGTGATGGCTCCGGCAGGACACCTTGGGATGCACTTCCCGCATTTTTCATTCCGGAAGAGGGGGCAGTTTTCTTTATAGTGGCCGTATTTCCTCTCGCTCGGGGTCAGTTTCAGAAGGGTGACGACACTTCCTATTCGGACGGCCATCCCTTTCGGTGTGATGAGACCATCGTTGAGGCTGAAGGTCCCAAGGCCGCAGGCGTAGGCGATGTGGCGTTCTGACCATGGAGAAGCCCAACCCACATTTTCATCCCGGAAGTATCGAAACGTGGGCATCAGGAGTGGAGCGACAGCCACAAAGCCTAAATCCTCGAGGAATCCGACGACATGTCTTCGCAAAGCGCCATTGCAGACCTCGCCGAAATCCCTTGTGTAGGCCCAGAGTTTTGAAGGAAATTTTTCTTCTTTGCGATTGCTTTTCCGGGTGTCCTCGGCTGTCGGTAATATCCATGAAATGACGCTAATCTGCTCCATCTCCAGTAGAAGAAGTTCTCTACCTTTCTCCTTTAAGGCGGCAGCGATGATCTCTCTCGGAGTAAGGTGGAATGAGCCGATGAGCGACTTAAATTGAAAAAAGAGCGGATCGGTTCCGGAGGCAAACCCGACCAGAGGCTCTTCCCAGTAAACGCCATTATCCAGTTGGGTTCTCCGGTTCTGGTTATTCTCATTCATGAAATTTTTAATGAGCTGTTCGAGGACCTCATTTGGATTTTTTAGAAAGACGACCTTTTCCACTTTTGTCATCGTTTTCTCCTATTGGCATCCAGTTTTAGTCTATCAGGATATCAGACTAATAAAACCAGATTCTTCCTGATACCCTTCGGGGCTAATCCTTCTCCATCTTTGTGGAGTCAAAACCGCCCTTTTCATGAATTCCCGTTAATTTGCAACGGTATTCCTCGATGGCTAGTTTTAATGCATCCGTGGCTAAGGTGAAACAGGGAACTTTATCTTTTGGCAACTGGGAGAGGACTTCCTTTGATGTCTCCTCTGATATTTTCAGGGCCTCATCCAGAGTGGCCCCTTTGATTCGCTCGGTTAAGATGGAACTCGTTGCAATGGCTGCCCCACAACCAAAGGTTTTAAAGGTTGCCTCGGCGATTTTGTTGTCATTGACCCTGATGAACATCTGCATGATATCGCCGCAGGAGGCATTGCCTACCGTGCCCACGCCATCTGCATCGTGAATCTCTCCGACATTTCTCGGATTCTGAAAATGTTCCATTAAAAACTTTGGGTATTTGGCCATCTCATACTCCTCAATCAGACCGTTTTTTTTCGTCCTGGTTCTCCAGACGCTTGACCCTCTCTTCCAGTTTACCGTGGAGCTGGAGAAGCATCTTCATAATATCCGACAGCGGGTCCGGAAGGTTCCCATGTTCGAAATCAAGATCTATTTTTTCAGGGGTGAGTGACTCAACAATGCGACCCGGAACGCCGACCACCGTCGCACCGGGTGGAACGGCCTTAACCACCACAGAGCCAGACCCAATTTTTGCTCCATCCCCGATCGTGATAGCTCCCAGGATGGTGGAGTTCGACCCCACAATGACACGGTTTCCAAGGGTGGGGTGGCGCTTCTTTTTTTCAAGGGTGGTGCCACCAAACACAACGCCTTTATAAATGAGGCAGTCGTCGCCGATCTCGGTGGTTTCCCCGATCACCACTCCCATGCCATGATCAATAAAGAGACGCCGGCCAATCGTTGCCCCGGGATGGATCTCAATTCCCGTCAAACTCCGGCTGAGATGAGAGATGAGCCGGGCAGTGGTGTACCATCTTTTCTTATATAAAAAATGGGCAATTCGATGAAACCAGATGGCATGAAGACCCGGATAGCAGAGAAAGATCTCCGCATAGTTCTTTGCCGCGGGGTCTCTCTCTCTAATCGTCCGAATATCTTCCTTCAGTCGCTCAAACATGGAAGCAATTCACTCCCAAGGATCATAGGTTGATATAAATTTTAACCCAGAAATTACACTAAATCCAATGACAAGATCAATAAAATCTTGATCCAGTTCTTCCCCTTAAAATAGAAACAGATGCTGTGTTTTACAGAAATCCCTTTGGTTTGGTAGGGGGGACCTCAAATCCCGATTCCTGGAGGATAAACCGGTCATCACCGGGGTCAGCTTTGAACTCCAGCTGAAGCTTTTTAGCCTCCTTGACATAAGATCCTTCTTTGAGGCGGATCTCTCCGTCGGGCACAACGACGATGGCCGATTCTCCGAGGACAGGACATCTCTGCTCGCAAAACCCGCAGCCGTTGCACTTCGAGGCGATGACGACAGGGCGGCGATACCCCTCGACAGGACGAAAAACGATCGCATTGTAAGGACAGATCTCGTCACAAATCAGGCAGATCTTGTTTTGAGCCCAGACCAGGCACATCTCCTTGCGTAAGACGGCGGTTCCCACTTTGGCATGATTCTTCTCCTCAATGGAGACGGAGCGGATTGCCTGGGTGGGGCAGACCTTGCCGCAGACATTACAGTTCTGGTCGCAGGGAGCTAAACGTAGGTCCATCTTCGGAGTCCAGAGTCCTGAGAAGCCCGATTCCCAGAGGCAGGGTTGAAGCGTATTAGTCAGGCAGGACTTCATGCACTCCCCGCATCGGATGCAGGTTCGCAGAAATTCCGTTTCAGGAATTGCCCCGGGGGCGCGGATAAGCTGAAGTTTGCTCTGCCTGAGGGTGAAAGGAGTCCTCGCAGCCAGAAACCCAGCTCCCAGTCCCCCAGCCAGGGAATAGATAAATCCTCTGCGAGAAAAATCTATCCCCGAATATTCTCCGCCAATGGAAAGGGAAACCGGAAAGGTGATGGCGTTCTGCGGGCAGACTTTAACGCAGGTCCGGCACTGGATGCATTCGGGGAGATGACTCGTTTTTGGATCCTCCGGAATCGCCCCCATGGGACAGGCCTTCCGGCATTTCAGACATTCATTGCACTCCTGGCTTACCTTCCGTTTGAAAAGGCCCAGTGGAGAAATCAGACTGAGGAAGGCTCCCAGAGGACAAAGATAGCGGCACCAGAAGCGCGGAGCGATCAGGTTGAGAGCAACGATCCCTCCGAAGATAAGGAGCGTGATGGCGGACATATAAAATACGGGTTGAAAATAATGCAAGTGAGAGAGGGATACCCATCCTAAGGCTTTGGATAACGGGCGCAGAAGATCCAGAAAAAGATTGATCAGGGTAATCACCAGAGGGTAGATGAAGAAAGTATAAAAACGCGTCAGGAGCGCTATGGGGTCCATGAGGAAGGCGAGAGACAAACCGGTGACCGCGGCCATAATAAAAACGATCAGCAAAAGGTACTTTGCTTTTCGGAGGCCCGATTCAGCCTTTAAACTCTCCCTTTTTTTCTTTCGGAAGAGAAGGAGGTCCAGGAAATCAATGGAAGCCCCCATGGGACAGGCATAGGCGCAGAAAAACCTGCCGATGAGAAGCGTAGCCCCGATCGTCACAAGAGCCCAGAGAGCCCGGCCAATCATCTCCCTCGCCGCAAAAACAGCATTCAGCCCCAGGAGCGGATCGAGCCGCAAGTAGATATCTGCCGGAAGCCAGTCCGGAAGTTTATAGGTGGCGAAAAAGAGGAAGAGTGAGAAAAGAAGAAGGGAGAGGGCCTGGAGGATTGTCCTCATGTTGTTCCTTTATAAATTTTAAGTTGGTCCGTATCAATCTTTCCGAGACCCTGCTGATGAGCAATGAGCAGATGTTCCACCTGCCTGCCTTTAAAATTCTGGCCATACCATGGAACGATGGTGACCCCGTAAGAATCCACTGCCACGGGGTCTGTTCCGGCGATGATGAGATTGGTTTTTTTGACATCGCCCGGTCCTCCGGGCCCGCCCGAAGCCAGAGTCCGTGTGGCATCGATGATCGTTAACTGAGGCTTGATCAGGGTAGCGAGATCGGGCAGGGCCTGATTGATGTTGATCCTGGAGTGGAAGGTTTCCCGGTCCCAGATCAAGCCCATGAGTCCCTTGAGGCCCAGGCTTACGCCCGTTGCGGAATGAGATTTGGCAACGGGAATATTGATCAGGACATCGCTTTCCAGAGCCTCCTGGATGATTTCTACCCGGTCCAATACTGTTCCCTGCGGGATTTTGATCTCTTTAAAGAACTTTCTTTCCTGGAAGGCCAGAACGTGGGTTCCGGATATGTTCTTACATGCCTCTCGAATCCCGCTTCTTTCAAGACAAAGTTCTGCCCGGTGGAGGGTATGATCCAGTATTAAAACTTGCCGGGCCCCTGCTTGAATGCAGGCCTGAGCCACGGCGGCGACGACCATGGGATGGGTGGTCGCGCCGAACTCAGGCGTTCTGGCAAAGGACATGTTGGGTTTTAGGACGACCCGGTGTCCCTTTTTCACAAAGCGGGAAATTCCTCCCAGTGTTTCCAGAGCTTTTTTTGTAGCGGCAGCAGGTTCTCCAGAGATAACGGCAAGGTCATAGTCTTCTTTGGCTTGCAAGATGGAGGGCTTACCGGCAATACTCAGCGCCATTCCGGCGGCTGTAGCCTTAAGGAAGTTACGTCGAGTCATCTTTTTGATGTGTTCACTCATGAGCTGTTCCTTAACATTGGATCAATGAAATTCGATTCATTCGCTATCATTCGTTCTGTGATCTATGCAATAAACTCCGACGGTACATCTTTCAGCCGGGCCACATCTCGAATCTTCTTTAGAACGTTGAACCCAATCGAGCATTTCACCGGGCACGAGGAACATTCCTCGCAAACTCTGGAGGGAAGGTTGAGTGACACGATCAAATCACGAGCATGTGCAAGGCTTCGGTAGTCGTAAGTATACATGTAGGCCCGCATCAGATCAGGGATCGGGAGTTTTTCCAGACATTGTCCTAAACATTGCCTGCAACCCTGACAGTATAATCCGGGGAGGGAAGCTTCTTTCTGCAACTCTAATTTTTCTGGTTCGGTGAGGGACAGATCTTTCATGATCGAGAGGTCGGTTTCTATATGTTCGAAGGCGGTAAACCCGGCAATAACCGTATGAACGTTCGGATCCTGAAGAATCCATTTGAAAGAAGCGGGGATATTCTTGACTGTCGGTGGTTGCTGGGAAATACCCCGGACCGCTTTCATGCCGACAATTCCAATACCAGTCTGAGAGGCTCTGGCAATTGCTTTTCTCACTTCCTGATAATGTTTCTGTTTGAAGGTATAGGAGGTCAGAATGACATCATGGACTTTCGAATCGGTTACGGCATCAATGACCTCCGGCTCGTTTGAATGGGTGGATACACCGGAGAATCGTATTTTCCCGTCTTTCTTTGCCTGTTCGAACGCTTTGAGAATTGGTTCATACATGACCGATTCTTTTCTGGATACCCCATGTTGATAGAGGATATCCACGTAGTCGATGCCTAATCGCTTCAAACTGACATCCAGTCTCTTGAGAAATTCTTCGATCGTTGCTCCTTCCCGATAGAGACCTGTTGTTCGATTCTGAGGAAGATTTATCTTAGTGGCGATATAGTATGAGTCCCTTGGCCGCCCCTTAATCACTCCTCCAATGGTTTCCTCATTTCGGCCTTGCATATAGCCGTGAGCTGTGTCCAGAAGCAGGATGCCCGAATTCAGGGCCGTCCGGATGATGTTAGGATTATCGGTGAGCATGACCCCCATATTGATCACAGGGAGCTTCAATCCTGTCTTTCCGAGGGTGCGATAAACGAGCTTCTTCTCTTTTCCTTTTGTCTCAACAACTCTTACCTCCTGTTTCATGTCGAGCGGAGGGAGAAAAAAGAGCCCCCCAAACCCCGCAAGGGATGACTTCATAAAATCTCTTCTGCCGATCAGCTTTTTATGCACTGTCCCTCCTTCTCCCCCCAACTTTAGGCACTTTAGATCACTTTAGTCACTTAAAACTTTCTTTTTCAATCCTTCCTCAAACAGCTTAAGGTATTTTGATCGAAGGTCAACGTCATTAATATTTATTATGCCCCATATGTAGACACCTTTCCAGTGAAGGTCAACTTCTCCATGGTGGGGGTCCGAGAGGGTATAACGACCCTCTGTTGTATCTTTCCTCGGACTCTTGATGGTCTGGAGATATTTTTCAATTATGGCCTTGCATTCGTCCCTGTTTACCCTCTCTATGACAAACAGCTTGAACTTTTTGCCTTGAAGTTCGTAATCAGCAGTGAAGCCGGAGTGAAAGAAAGCATAGCCCAAAAAGTTTTTAGAGATGAACATCTCTGAATTCCCTTTTTTCCCCTCTGCGGGGAAAGAGGATAAGATAGAAGGGAAGGATCCCTTCTCCCCTAAATTTTGGGCTACCTTTTTAGCAAAGGCAACCACCACCTCCCGATCCTCTGGCCCGGTATTTACGGTGCTTATCTTTACGTAGTAAGGACCCGTCAGAAAATTCAGGAATCCTTGCTCGTAATAGCCCTGGATTCCGATATCCAGAAAAGTTGCCTCGGGAAGGCGCTCCTGACTGTAGATCCCAAAGGCATGGAGGGGTGTTTTGTGACGATAAACATCAACGGTCACAGAACCTTTCTTTTCGTTCTGGTATTCGGCCACCTTCAACTCCTGAAAATCGTAGGAAAAATAGAGATCCGCCGCTCCATTGATATATTCATAAAGATTTTTTGGAATAAAAGTCTGGATCTCCCCAGATTCCTTCCACCCGGTTATTTCTGGAAATGCGAAGTCCTTTGCCTCCAGAGCCGTCCCCATCAAAAAAATAAACATCCCCACTCCCAAATAAATGGTTTTCATTGTCTTAAGTCCTTTCTGTTTCTCTAAAAGGGTGGCAGAAATAAGGGGAGACGATCGTCTCCCCTTATAAATAAAATTATAACCTTTTTTCTTGATAAAAAAAGACTCACCCTGCAATAAACTCCGACGGCACGTCTCTTAACCGCGCCACATCCCGGATCTTGCGCGGCACTTCAAATCCAATGGAACTTTTCTTTAATTCAGGAACACTTCATGCTTCCTCTTCGGGGGTGGGATGATACAACTGGGAAAAAGGGACGCTCTGTTTTCTCGATAATTGTGTTGAAATTAAATAGAACTATCCCTTTTTCATTCCGTTGGTTCTTATTTAAAATGTGCACAATTTAAAATAAGAAGGACGGGGTGGGCTGAGTCAACAGCCCACTCCCTTTTGTTGTCCTTCTCTATGACCTCTGTCTGGGATATCCCACTGATTGTACGAGAACGGCATACTGGTCTGGTCGCAACTTCATCTTCTTCTCCATGGCTGGTTTGTCAAACCATAAGCGCACAACAGTCGCCAATCCTTCAGAAGCGCAATAGAGATAGACGTTCTGAACAATGGACCCTGTATGGGCAAAGGCGAGACGCAACATTTGCTCCTCTGTTGATGTTGTACTCTTTTTCGAATAATCCCATACAAAGATAAGATTAACAGGGGCCTCATCAAGAGGGGGGACTAGGTTTGCTGGCACGGCGGGAGGTGGAAACTGACGACCTGATAAGCTACGAATGTCTTCTGACAGAACTGGGTTCAATAGATTTGCTTTGGCATCGTAGACGTAGACCCCATCAGCGGTGGCAACATAAATATCAATGTCCTGCCGATTTCCCCCAGTGGGTGCTGTGCGCATTCCCCGGTCAGGACGATTGATCCCAAAGGCACTCCACAACAAGTTGGAGAGGACTTGTAAAGGAATCTTTTCTGTGGTGTATAAACGCCAGGACTTTCTATCCTTCAACACCTGCATAAGGGGCCTACCCCCGTCAAGTTGTGGCGGTAAAAGTTGGATTGGTTTGAGTTCTTGGGCAAATGCTGATGTGATATCCTTCGAGGCCATTGCGATACTTGCAGCTGCCGATGCTTTAAGAAATTCCCTTCTATTCATACCTTTTAACATAAACTTCACCCCCTTTATGTCTATTCTTTAGAAGATACTAAGTAAGCATAGACTCTCCTCGATTCTCCTTTTTTTATTCAATCGCCTCCTTTTTCACTAATACTTTCTTATTTCTTTTCTGTGGGGTAATTAGCTTTAAGCCACTCTTCCCAGCCCCCATTGAGGACATATACCTGAGTGTATCCATCACGTCCGTAGCTTAAGATATCTTTTACATTGGCAATACTTGTCTCTTCGTTGGGTGAAGCGCAATAAACAACAAAGGTCTTCCCTTTTGGATACGTCCACACTTCAAGGCGAAGATAATTCCACATGTCAGGCCGAACAGCCCCTTTAATCTTCAAATCGCTGGAGAAATAGTCACTGCCAAGACGAACATCAAATATGACCAAATCAGAGTTCCCAAGCATTGCCTTAAGTTCATCCTTTGTCATCATGGGAACATCAGCAGATAAGGCAAACATGGCGAATAACCCAATAGTCAAAAGAATGAGCATCAAAATCACCAATGATTTTTTCCCCTAATGCCACCTCCTTTCTTTCAGTAAGGAACACTTCCCATATTTTCAATGAGTATTGAAGTCAGAAATAGGGAAGTGTTCCTCATGATTCGCCTATTTCACCAATTCGAAAGTTCCTACATACCTCGAACAAGCTTGGAACGTTCCCGGAACTATAAACTTGCCAGCCGCGCTGGTTTTGCCTTTGGCCCCTCCTTTGATTCCTTTCCACTTGCCGGTGCCATGGAGGAATGCCATTGTTTTCTCAGGACCGACGACATCAACGCTCGCTACAATGGCGTCACCGTCAGGATCCATAATCTTCCAGTAGCTGTTCGACACCCTATTACTGCCAATGACTCGTGCGATCTGTACCACCTGAAAAGTAAAGTTGTTAAACAACTTGTTCTCATGGTTGCTGAAGAAGATGCCTTTACCTTCCAGTCCCGAAACCGTTACCTCCGGGCTCTGGAAGACGATCGTAACTGGCCCTCCACCACATTCTGTGACATCGAAAGGTGTTTGTGCCTGGACAATCGGTGTGAACAAAATTAAACCGAGAATTCCGATTAGACTGCATAATCTGATATCCAATTTCCTTGTAGCCATGATCGTCTCCTCCTTTCTTTTCTTTTTGATGAACCCCAATTGATAGTTGTTTTTTGTAATTTCATCCGCCGAACCATTAAACCTTCTCTTTTTTCTAATCTCAATTTTTTTCATCCCCCCCTTTCTCCTAAGACATTTCGATGTCACCCCCGTCTTTTTTAACGACTTAATAAACTGTCCCAAAAAATAAAGCCTGACGTCTCCTTTTGAGTGCCAGGCTTTTTCATTCTTTCCCACCTCTTTCCCCCCATCTTGTGGTGGTTAAATGTTCAGTCCAAAAACAGTTGGTAGATTAAGGAATCACATTTGAGGGCCTTTCATCCAATGTATGAGATATCCATCGATGTGCTTGTATCATAGCGAATTCAAAGATATTGTCAAGGTTTTTTCATGAGAGCTATGAAAAACTACTTTTCGCTCTCTGATTGCTTAGAAAATGGAAACGAATAGGACGAATGACAGCGAATGACACGAATAAGGTTTATTCGTGAGATTCGTTCGTAGTAATCATTTTCATCATTCGTGGGTGCCCTCTGGGCATGAAAAATTGCCATAAAATTAAATTTTTAGTATAAATGGTTCAACTCCCGGAGGGTGATTGGAATAGAATTAGAGGAATTCAAAAATGGGGGAGACATTTAATTTGGCAAATCCTACTTCGCGACATCCACACTGAACTGGCCGATCTCAACAAGGAGGCCGCTGTGCTTGCGGCGAAAATTCAGGAAAACTTCGAGGAGTTGGGAATATGAACAAGTTGATGACGAATGAGTATGCCAGTCTGCTTGCCGAAGTTAAGGAGCGTGTCCGGGCGGCACAATACGCTGCGTTTCGCGCAGTGAATAAGGAATTGGTGGCCCTCTATTGGGATATCGGAAGGATGATATCCAAGCGCCAAGTCACAGGAATGCATGGCGATGCCGTGGTAGAGCAACTGGCCACTGATCTACGGATGGAATTCCCAGGCGTCAACGGATTCTCGCGCCGTAACGTCTTTTACATGCGGGAATTCTACATTGCATACCGCTATCTACCAAAAGTGCAACCACTGGTTGCACAAATCGGATGGACACAGAATCTAATCATTCTCCAGCGTTGTCGCGATCCTTTGGAACGTGAGTTCTACATCCGCATGACGAGAAAGTTCGGCTGGAGCAACAATCTGTCCGGCGGGAAAGGCGGCAAGAGAAATGACTGATCATCTTCCGGGAAAACGGCCACCCTCTTCAGAGATTCTGTTCTACAAAACCGAAGACGGCCGGAACCGAATCGAAGTGAGACTGGATGGAAATACCGTTTGGCTCTCTCAAAGACTACTTGCGGAACTCTTCCAGAAAGATGTCCGCACTATTAACGAGCATATACAAAATATTTACGAGGAGGGGGAACTAGCCCCTGAGACAACTATCCGGAAATTCCGGATAGTTCAAACTGAAGGGAAACGAGAAGTTGAGAGAGGTGTTGATTTTTTCAATCTGGACGTCATTATCGCTGTGGGCTACCGCGTGAAGTCCCATCGCGGCACGCAGTTCCGAAGGTGGGCGACCGAACGATTGCGGGAGTATCTGGTCAAGGGCTTTACGATGGACGACGAGCGGCTCAAAGAAGGCCGGAACATCGGGGAAGGTTACTTTGATGAACTACTTGAGCGCATTCGTGACATCCGTGCCTCCGAAAAACGCTTCTACCAGAAAATCAGAGACATCTATAAATTGGCGATTGATTACGACGCCGAGGCGGAAGAAACAAAGGAGTTCTTCCAGATCGTACAGAACAAACTTCACTGGGCCATTACCGGCAAGACAGCAGTGGAGTTGATTTCAGAACGCGCCAATTCTTCCAAACCAAACATGGGGTTAACGAGCTGGAAAGGGCCGGAGGAAGAAGAAATGAACGGCTCCTACGTTAACGCAATCTCCAGTTATATATGCTCATTCCGCATGATATCATCTTAGACAACAAGACGTTGCAGGGATTGGCCGCAAGCTGCACGTACAGTGGATAAAACCGGTTATTTAAGAAACTTTCCTCCGAATCTTTTCACTGCCAATTCAAGGATCATTTTTTTGTCGACGACGCCCTGGAAACTAAAACTGCAAAGGCTTGTTAAACCCTTATTTAACCCTTGACAACTAAACAGATGTATAGTATATTCAAAAACAAAGTTCGGAGCTATGAGTTCGGAGTTCGGAGACGGCAAACAGTATGCAGAAGGCTGTGAATAAAGAGAATGATACTGACCACTGACACAGACACTTAGGAAACAGTTCGGAGTTATGAGTTCGCCTGCCCCGATTCTATCGAGGGAGTTCGGAGTAGAGGCTTGAAAATGAACACCTTGAATTCAAAGGAGGAATTATGGAGTTGACAGCTCGGCAGAGGGAGGTCTTCGACTTCATCCAGACGTTCATCAAAGAGAGGGGTTATCCCCCCTCGGTGAGGGAGATCGGTGGACATTTTAGCATCTATCCCCGGGCAGCCTTCGACCATCTGAAGGCACTGGAACGAAAGGGCTATTTGAAACGGCAGGGGTCGATGTCAAGAGGTCTTGAGATACTTGTCTTTGGGGAAGATAGGCTTCGAAAGGAGAGCAGGCCATTGATTCGGGACATTCCCGTTTTAGGCAGGGTTGCGGCAGGGAAACCCACACTGGCCGTGGAGCATGTGGAGGAGACTATCCCGCTTCCGGCGGAATGGACAAAGGGGAAAGAAGTCTTCCTTCTGAAGGTGAAGGGCGATAGCATGTCTCCCTACATTCTTCCTGATGATTATGTGATCGTTCGGTCCCAGCCTTCGGCTGAAAACGGAGATGTGGTGGTGACCCTGATGGGCGATGAGTCGACCGTGAAGCGGTTTTTTAAGAAGGGGAGAAAGATCGAGCTGAGGCCGGACAACGAGCATTGGGAAACGATTCGAGTTGAAGAGGGAGCAGGAGAAGTTCAGATTCTCGGAAAAGTAACCGGAGTGTTCAGGAAGGTTTGATTACAATGCGGAGTGCGAAATGCGGAATGCGGATTTTCCCTCTCCCTTCCGGGGAGAGGGTTTGGGTGAGGGGAGAGAGGATCCACTTGAAGAAATTCTGCTTCAGTTAACTCTGGACGGTGTTCCTGCTTCTCCGAAGAAGATTCTTTTCCGTGGGGAAGAGACAGGTGAAATCGCATCCTATGCGGCGGGGTGGATGGCAGGCAAGGGGATGGATGTCATCGTTCTGGACGGTGCGAATCGCTTTAATCCTTATATAGCGTCATCCTTCGCCAGAAAGGCGCTGATTTCTCCGGAAAAGATTCTTAAGAGGATTCGGATAGCAAGAGCCTTCACCTGCTACCAGATGGCAACCCTGATGGGAGAACAGTTGCCTTCATTGCTCGACAAAGAGAGAACAAATTCCAAAGGGGGAAAACCTCAGATAATCCTCCTGGGACCGATCACCACCTTTTTGGACGAGGATGTGTCGGAGAGAGAAATTCGGCCTTTCTTTGATAGGTCTTTGCAAAAAATGGAGGAGATGGCTTTGAGAGGAATTCCTTTCTTTCTGTTCCAACCCTCTGTGCCATCTGACTCCCGGAGAGCCTATCTGACGAAAAGGCTCTCCCAGTTCTCGAATTGGGTCTGGAGAATAGAGTTGGGGGATAAGGAACCGAAGATCATATTGGAAAGAGGGATCGAGGTTAAAAACATCATTGAAAATTGTAAATTGCAAAATGAACAATGGAAATTTATAAAAAAAATTTCATTTTCCTGTCGATAGACAGAAATATTTTGTAATTTTCAATTTAAAATTTGCATTTTGCATTGAGAGGTACTCATGGGTCGGACCGTTCTTCCTTTCAGTCAGGTTCTGGAACAGGAAGTCCAGGAATGGCGAAAATTTCGAAGGGGCCTGCGTAAGGAGGATCAACAGTTCCTCGATCGGCTCTTTGAAAAAGCAAGGATTCATGTGCAGGCTGGAGTCTATGCCTCGAGGCCCTGGCCCTTTGAAACGATCCTGATTTCCATACTTTTAGAGCACGAGAAGACCCTAGTGGAATTAAAATCGAAATTAAGGTCGATGGAAGAAAAGGAGCAAAAGGAGTAATATCCATGCCCCCAAGTTATTTTCTCTTTTTTCTGATCTCCGAACTCCCCGCCTACCGGACGGACAGGCGAACTCATTACTCCGGACCAATTAACAGTTGGGTGAACCTATGCAAACCCGTGGATGGCTCTTCGACCTCTACCCACTCGACTCCTCGATGATTCTTTGGATCAAAGGCGAAGATGGGTTGCTTCATCGATTTGAAGATCCTTTTCGACCTCGATTCTATGCGCAGGGCAGTAGGGAAGATCTTCTTGCCCTGTTTTGCTCTCTCCAGAGAGAACGGCTCGCCATAGGGTATCAGTGGACTAAAAAGAGAGAGTTCTGGAGTGGAGATGAGATCGAGGTGATGGAAATCGAAATGGCCAATCCAGAACATTATGCCCAGCTTCCCCGAATTCTTCCTCAGTGGGAGGAGAGAATAACCTTCTATAACTGCGATATCCCTTCACCTCAGGCTTACCTTTACGAAAAGGGACTCTTTCCAACAGGTCGATGTGTCGCTGAGATCGAGGGGACTCGAATCTTCGGAATTCAGCCCGACAAATCCGAGAGCGTGTGGATGGATGAAGGAGACCTTCCTGACCTCCGGGTGATGGCCCTGAACCATTACGGTTCAGGGTGGGGAAAGGTGCTCCTGTTGGAATGTGAAGGGTATCGGATAGAGATGGAGGATGTGGATATTGGAGAGATCAGGAAGTTTATCAAACAGTTCGATCCCGATGTGATCCTGAGTGATGACGGCGACGCTTCTCT
>Ga0315277_10006487_pt1 | contig 15302 bp, 14 predicted proteins | sample YL17G05_15_MG_FD_203695 | JGI IMG/M metagenome (GOLD analysis project Ga0315277, IMG submission 203695) | Sediment microbial communities from Yellowstone Lake, YNP, Wyoming, USA - YL17G05_15 | ecosystem: Environmental > Aquatic > Freshwater > Lake > Sediment | place: USA: Wyoming | collected...
TTCTCTTGAAGCAGCCTGCATAACTGAATAGGTAATACCCAATTGCCAAACTGTACCTGGATAACGATGCGTTGCCGTTCACCTTGGTACCTGTCCGCATAGCTTGGCTCGCAAGATGTGTCCGCTATACCGCGCAGGAACTCTTTCTGTATATCCACGCCAGCATCGAATATTACTCCCGGAACCTCAAAACTCCTCAGCCCTTTCCCCTTTAATCAGAGCCAGCTTCCACGGGGTATCACAGACATGGGGATGACTTCTCTCCTAACATCGTCCCACTGACCTATCCTGATATGTCTTATCTCCCGCCCATATTGCAGAACATCATGCCGTCCATAATCTTGGAGCAACGTGATTAGAGCGTCAGCGGGTCCCTCACGGGAGAGGACCATACAGAGAATAGGATTTACAGTCTTCGCATAACCAAGAAGCCGCGCAACGTCATCAAGGGTCACCTTTTTCGTCTGGAAATCAACAAGGGCCACATACCCTTCTCTCTTCCCGTGCACGATACCCGTCACGTCCACTTTCACATCCCAAGCTTTCCACTCTGGGAATAGCCCTTGAAGACTCAAATGGTCTATAAGTTGTGAAAGTCGGGTTCTACGCGACTCGAATACATGCACGGTCATCTCCGGGCTTCGTTCAGTTAACCTGACCTTCAGCCAAGCTGCAACGAGTCTCTTAGTATTACTTTCGTCCACTCGAATACCTGCCTCAAACAAATGGTCCGATCTCACAGCCTCTCTACTCACCGAATACCGCCTCGGTGAAGGACTTCATGACAACGGTTGCCTCCAATATCTTATCAACTTCAGAAGGCTCAAGGAATATGATTTTGTCGAGCAGAGGCGACCGCTTGACCGTCAGTCTGTCGACCATCATCTCCTTCTGTTTCGCATCGGTAATCACCACCGCTTTCTGCACAACATTCGCTACCATCTCTAACCGTTCGATTGCATCCGCCATGCTTCCGGAAAGCTGGACTTCAAATGGGTACTGGAGTTTCCCGCCAAAATGCACAAATCGTACCCACAAGGAATCCACCTGCCGATTCTCCTTGAGTTTGCTTGACTTCGGCAGAATATCATTTAGCTTCGCTCGCTTCTTCACATCAAACTGGAAGAACGCCCCGATCAAACTCAGCTTGTCCTCGATGTCATTGTGGGTAATCTCTTCCTTTTCCATCGGCGTCCCCGCCGCCGATTCCAGCTCGCCCCTGCGCACTTGGGAGCCTCTTGTTGAGAGATAGTATCTTCCTGTTACAAGGTCCACAAGGTTCAGTGATCTCAGCCAGTCCAGCCGAAATCGCAACTGACTCCTCAAATGTTGCTTGCTCCAAGAACACGGCTCCTTTCTAACTGAGCGAATGTGTGCTGCCCAACGATCATGCAATACATCCCATCGCGCGGGCTGCTCCTTCGCAAGGATTTCGAGTATAACATCGACTCCGAAATATGTTCCCGAGAATGTCTTGTAAAACAAATCGGCGTCCCTCGTTCTCAGTACTTCGCGCCCAATGCCGGTAAGTTCGTACCCCTTCGCACTGCGCTGCATCAATCCCATCCCCAGAAACAGAATTTTGCACACCACGGCTGCAAAACTCTTGCTGATCTCGAAAGTTCTCTCCATCCAGCGTACGAGATCGCCCCGGACGTCCGTCTCAGTTTGCACGGCCCCCAAAACGCTAATGAGCGTGGAATACTGCTTCTCAACAGGCCCCATTAGTGGGTAGCACAACAGCCTATTCGTTGTCTCCCGTTTTCGACTCATGCCAGCCCTTTTGTTTTGCTGCAGATTTCCGCACACCGTTCTTTCGACCCACCCAGTTCGTACCCGATTCCGCGCCTTCCTTCAACGGGCCTCATAGAAGACCTCCCGTAGAGCCTTCGGCTCCGCCAGAATTGAGGATATCCTCCGGTATGAGGCCATTAAACTGGCGAACTCTTATGTAGTTATTACGGAGGTTCGCCCGTGTAAGTATTATTCTTTCCGTTTCAAGCAGCACGCTTGTTGCTCCTTTTCCTTCACACCCCCAAACCACTTTGCACGGAAAAGGCTTGCATACCTTTCCCCGGCTGGGGCTTCCCGTGTTTCTTGACTTCACGTTATCTTCTAATTCTAACCGTTCCCTTTTTGCAGGTACAGGAATTTCTCTTCCACCTTGTCAAGGTCGCCTCTCACCATAACCTTCCCTATGCCTAACCGCACGTGTTCCGTACAAATCCCTGTAAACCTGCGCCCTTGAAAGCGGCCATCTGTTTCTAACCATTTCTCACCGGTGCTAAAATACCCCAATCCTCCTTCCTTGTCAAATATCGAAGATCCACCCTTGACGGAATCAATCATCACTAATCAATACCACGCCGCCTCCCAACACAACCAAAAAGGTCGTAGCCCAGGGGCTAACTGGCGATTTCTCCTATTGCGAGGGCCACGATGTAGTCAGGCAGTTTATGGAGCGTGGGTTTGGCGTGGTATGCGGCGATTATGGCGGTTTGTGGCCAGCCGTAACGGTTTCCAAGACGGGCCTTGTGCGTTTTTCTCTGTAAAAACCAGCAAGCGCGGCCTCTGGGGCGACGAGCGTGGTATTTTTCTTGACCGCCAATACGGAGCCGTCTTAGAATCCTGCAAACCTACGGCAATAACTCAAGCGGGTCGTTCTTGGGTTAGCTTGAGCGATAAGGAACCGCCATGTGCAGAGTCGAGATTCCCGAGCGGCTTAATGCCGCGACCGTATTTGTTGACAGTCACCTGCAGCAGGGTCGGGCCGGCAAGCTGGCCATCCTCTGCGGCGAGCAGACGATTACCTACAAGGCCCTCAGCGAGGGCGTCAATCGTTTCGGAAATGCGCTTCTCGGCCTGGGCATCCGCATGGAAGAGAGGGTCGCCGTAATCGTGCCGGACTGCCCCGAATTCGTATATGCCTTTTTCGGGATAATGAAGATCGGGGCCGTGGCGATCCCGATGAATACGCTGCTCATGCCCGCCGACTACGAGTACCTGCTCAACGACAGCCGCTCTCAGGTGCTCGTGATTCATTCATCCCTGCTGGACCGAATCGAGCCGATTCGCTCGAAGCTCCGCTACATCAAGCACGTGATAGTAATCGGCGAGAGCGCGAGGGGCGATTTGTCTTTCGAGCATCTGACGGCCTTGGCATCGGACCAGCTCGAGCCCGCCGATACGAGCAAGGACGACTCGGCCTTCTGGCTCTACAGCTCCGGCACGACCGGATTTCCCAAGGGCGCGATCCACCTTCACCACGATATGATAGTCGAGGCCGACCTCTACGCCCGACAGACCATCGGCCTGCTCGAATCGGATGTATCATTCTCCGTTGCCAAGCTGTTCTTCGCCTATGGGCTGGGCAACGGCCTATACTTCCCGCTCCGCACCGGCGGCACGACTGTTCTCCTGCCCGACAGGCCGGTGCCGCAGAAGGTCTTTGAGATTATTGACAAATATCAGCCGACGGTATTCTACAGTGTCCCCACCAGCTACGCCGCATTGCTCCACTTAGCCGAGCAAGAAGGACGCACGAGCCTGGGCAGGGTGCGGATGTGCGTCTCAGCCGGCGAGCCGCTGCCAAAGCCCATTTTCGAGAAGTGGCTCGACAGGTTCGGCGTCGAGATATACGACGGCATCGGCTCGACGGAGATCCTGCACATATTCATCTCGAACCGTCCCGGTTGCGTCAAGCCCGGCAGCACAGGCCAGGTCGTCCCCGGTTACCAGGCTAAGATACTCGGCGACGACGGAAAAGACCTCGGCCCCGGCCAAGTCGGAGCGCTTCTGATTAAGGGCGACAGCATCGCCAACGGCTACTGGAATAAGCACGAGCAGACTAAGGAGACATTCCGCGGAGACTGGATCAATACGCACGACAAGTTCCACGTCGATGAGGACGGCTACTACTGGTACGCCGGGAGGACCGACGATATGTTCAAGGTCAGCGGCATGGCCGTCTGGCCCGCAGACGTCGAATCGATCCTCGCATGTCACCAGGCCGTATTGGAGAGCGGCGTCGTCGGCGTCCCGGATAAGGATGGCCTGATCAAGCCGAGGGCTTATGTCGTCCTCAAGGATAGGAATGCCGCATCCAACGAGCTTGTCGAGGAGCTGCAGACCTTTGTCAAGGCGAACGCCCCGCCGTACAAGTACCCCCGAACGATAATCTTCGTCGATGAGCTGCCAAAGACTGCGACCGGCAAGATTCAGCGATACAAGCTCCGCCAAATGGCGCAGGCCGAAGGATAAACCTTCGGGAATACCGAACACTGAACATCGAATGTTGAATCTCGAATTTCTACATCCGCACAAGAGTCGATGCCCAGACAAAGCCCGACCCGAAACCGACCAGCAGCACCAGGCTGCCCGGCTTGACCATTCCCTTTTTGCGGGCCTGGTCCAGCGCGATAGGCAGGCAGGCAGAGGCCATGTTGCCGTACTCCTCGACGTTGACGAATACCTTATCCATCGGCAGGCCGACCTGCTCGACGATGGCCTCGAGCATTCGCAGATTGGCCTGGTGCGGGATGAAGACGTCGATATCGTCTATCGCCAGGCCGTTCGCTTCGAGACATTCGCGGATGCCGCCGGACATCCCGGCTACGCCGTTCTCGAAGACGGCCTTGCCGTCCATCCGGAAGTGGATTCGGCCTGCGTCGATATCGCCCTCATCCATCATGGACATCTTTCCCAATCCGCTGCCGGGCGCCGCGGTATATAGCGCCTTTGCCCTCGACCCGTCGGCGTGCAGATGGGTGGATATTATTCCGGTCTCGGCGTTCTCGGCAGGACCGATGACGACGGCGCCGGCGCCGTCGCCGAGCAGTATGGCAATATTCCGGCCGTCGTAAGAGCCGTCGATCCGCTTGGAGAGTGTCTCCGAACACGCTATCAGGACGTGTTTGTATGTGCCTGCCCGGATGAAATGGTCGGCGATGGACATCCCGTAAATCAGGCCGGTGCATTGCTGCTTGATGTCGAGCACCGGCTTGGGCATTAGATCGAGCTTTGCCTGCAGGAAGAATCCACAGCCGGGGTCGGCGTGGTCCGGCGTGATGGTGTTCATAATCAGAAGGTCGATATCGCCCATCTCCAGCCCGGCATCGGCGACGGCCGCGCGGCAGGCCGGAACCGCAAGGTCGGAAGCGCTCACGTCGGCCTCGGCGTGACGCCTTCGATGAACGCCCGTCCGCGTGACGATGAATTCGTCCGTCGTCTCCATCATCTTCATCAAATCGAAATTGGTCACGACCTTCTCCGGCAGATAGTGGCCCGTTCCCATTATTCGTGAAGCTGTCGGCATAATTCAGTTCCTCGGCACTCTGAACCGTCATTGTCGGTTCGCATTGTCTGCATACTTAATCGACAGTTTTACCAGCAGCGCACAGTTCTTCTGAAAGAAATTCTCGCTCATCAACTGCGTTTTCTGGCACACCTCGGATCCGAGCTCGTTGCCTATCATCTCGCTGCATTTGCCTTGCTTGGTCTCGGCAAGTATTCGCTCGTGCCAGGCCTCGGTGGCGGCTATTGCGCCGTCGAAATAAGTCCTAACTGCGTCACGACCTTTTATTGCCGCGTTGTGGCTCAGACATAAGATTTCGGCGCCAAGGCCGGCAAGTCGTCTTATCGATTCAATGTAGGCCCCATAGTCGCCAAAGTAGCAGGGCCAGAAATAGTCCGAATCCGGCAGGTAGAAGCCTGTCGCATCGGAAACGATCAGCATCCCCTTTGCCGGCTCGTGAAAGCTCATGCTGCAATCACTATGGCCCGGCGTTGCGAGACAATCGAATCTCATCGCTCCCACCGTCACCGTATCGCCCTCGGACAGTATTCGGTCAACCGCAATCTGCTTCTCTTTGAGAGGTTCAGGGCGGTGTTTGTCGGTAATTGAGCCGGCTTTAATAAGCGCCTCCGTGAGCACGCCGTCGATCTTGGCGAAATACGCGACGGCTTTCTCCGCAGAGAGCGTCTCGGCGGCCGTCTTCGAGGCACAGACACTCACGCCGTCAAACATTGCCCGAAACGCAGGCACTGCCATAACGTGGTCCGGATGCGCGTGCGTGATGACAATCTGCTTGACGCAATCGGGGGCGATGCCGAGTCCGGCAAGCTGCTCGGCCACGGCCGGGCCGACCGCGCCGACGCCGCCTTCAAAAATGGCGCCTTCATTCCGGCTGATGACGAGAAATACGGGATATTCATTCGTGCCGAGCATCCAAACGCCGTCGGCAAGCTCGGCAGGTGGGTTCTTTATCAGCATTCTTATTGCCTCTACAAGTTTATCTTAAAGTTGCGAATTCAATCTCTGCTCTGCAGCAAACAGCGCCGCGCCAAACGCACCTGTGTACTGCGCATCCGGTGCGATATGAGCCTCGACGCCGAATGATTGCCCCAGCAGCCTGGCTAAGAAAGGATTGTGCGCAACAACGCCGCCCGTGACGACCAGCAGGCCCTCGACGCGGTCCATTTCAACAATCCGCTTGACGACCGAACCGAACGCCCCGCGAACAATATCGGCGACGTTCACGCCCGCGCGAATCTTCTCGAGCACTTCGGTCGCCGCGAAGACCGTGCAAAAGCTGCCGAGAGATACGTCTTTCGTGGAGCTCTCGGCCAACGTGTTCAATTCCGAGATATCAAGCGCGAGCCGATGAGCAATCTCTTCGATGAAAGCGCCCGTCCCCGCGGCGCACTTACGGTTCATCTTGAAGCTTTTTCTTTTTCCGGCGTCGTCGAGATGAATGATCTTGCTGTCCTGGGCGCCAATGTCGATTACGGTGATGCACTGTCTGAAATGGAAGTACGCCCCTTTTCCGTGACATGCGATTTCCGTCATCTTGGCATCGGCCCAGGGGACATTGTCCCGCCCATAGCCGGTCGAGAGCGACCGAACGATTTGCGAGCGATTTATGGATGCGCTTGCGCAGGCGTCGGCCAGGAGCTGCTCGGCTGTTTCTGCATAGTCGATGCCGGACCGGCCAATTGCCTTTGCGATGATTCGCCCCGCCCGGTCGATTATGACCAGCTTGGCGCTTGAGGCCCCTATGTCAATGCCGCAGTAGTATTCCATCGTCTCGATCCCTTCGCGTACTGTGCTTAGCCCTGCGAAAGCTGCTCTATGAAGGCCTCGATATTTGTTCGCGTCTGCTCTTCGGAATACAGGCGAAGGTCGTTCAGGTCGCCGTCGATGATCACGAAAGGCTTGCCCGTCCTTGCCTGCAGCCGCCGGGGCATATCATATCGGCTGTTCGAGTTGTTCGGGCACGTCTTGGCGTTGTGGTAGAGCACGCCGCCAATCTTGAATTTCTCGATCATCCGCTCCATATATGCCTCTTTCGGCTCATCGCTGCGGCAGATAAACAGCTCGCTGTACGCCCGCGCCATCCCCTCAAACGGTTTATCCGGATCCAGAGCCTCGAATACCCAGCTATTGCAGTACGTCGATGCGACGACCGCCGTGCGAAGCTCCATAAACTGAAGCGCAAGATTCTTGAGCTTGCCCCAGATCGGCATGCCTTCCCAATAGACTCGATGCTTTTCGCCCTCGACGGCGCCAACGCCATCGGCGACTCGTTGCTTCAACTCAGCAAGCAGAATCTCGTAATAATCGACGGCCTCCTGCGTGCCGCGAAGCACAACAGCCGGCCCCATCTGGATCGTCCCGTCGAAGAAGGTGATCGGCGAAGGCACGTTTGCTGCCGTCTCCAACACAGCCTTCCACAATTCCGTGCACTTCTTCGATAAGCTAATGACCTCTTTGAGCTTGTCGTAATCGAGCTTTGCCCCGCCGATTTCTTCGAGCGGCTCGACAAGTTGCTCGATCTGCTTAGCGACGCAGGTCACGATGACCTCGTCAACTTCGCCGATTGCCCGGGGCGTGTGAACGCCGATACAAGGCACATCCCATTCACGGGCATAGAAGCTGAACCAATCCTTCACGTCGCGGCACTGATTAGTATTGAAAACCAGCACGTCTGCCCTGGGCGGGCCGGGCAAATTCATCTTGTGCAAAGGGCTTTGGCCCTTCAGATACGACCCTATGTCGCTCGTCAGATAGGAGCATATATCCGGCGAGAAACCGCGGGCGTTCGCCTCCGGAATAAGGTCGGTAGCCATCCGCGTGGCGCCGAGCATCGCCCCGTGGTTTTCGGGGAAATAAACCAGGAATCCCATCGCCCGCAGCAGCTCAGCCGGGCCTACGCTCGTGCACCAGGCCACTTTCCTGCCGGCGCCTTCCGCCCCGCAAAGCTCCGTGAAATACTGCCCCATCACGCCCCGCATCTTCTTGCCGGCTGCGAAATCCTTCAATTCTGCCGATGACGCCATAATTAGACTCCTGTTCTTTTCTTCAGCAACCTGCAAGGCCGAAAACGCTCCCCGAACCTCTCGGCAAGCCGTTCGAGCCGACGCATTACTTCATTTATCCCGATGTCATAAGCATATTGCAGCACGCCGCCCCGAAAATCGGGAAACCCCGTCCCGAGCACCATTGCGACATCGATATCCGACTCGCGCTGGGCGATTTGCTCCTCGACGACACGGAACGCCTCGGCGACCATTCGCATAATCAGCCGGTCGCTAATCTCACCCGCCTCGATGTCACGACCCGTCTTGCGGGATTCCTTTTGCACACTTGCGATAATGCTTCGAGTCACGTCGCTATCCTGCGGAGTATAGTCGCCTTTGCGGTACGTGTAAACCCCCGCCGCCGTTTTCTGGCCCAGGCAGCCCCGCTTCACCAGCAACCCGGCGACCCGCGAGAGAGGCAAATGATGAGAGAAAGCCTCGCACATTTGTTTGTCCGCCAGAGCGAGAATATCGATCCCCGCCATATCTATCAGCGCCAAAGGCCCCATCGCAAAACCAAAATCCACCATCGCCGCATCGACGGCGCGCGGCTGCGCCCCGTCTTCCAGCAATTGAAACGCCTCCTTCAAATACGGTATAAACAGCCGGTTGACGACAAACCCCGCTCGGTTCTTCACCAGAATAGGCGTCTTGCGAATATCCTTGACGAGCTTCATGGCCGTGGCGATAACGCCCGCCCCGGTGTCCGCGCGGCGAATCACCTCCACTAAGGGCATTGCATGGGCCGGGTTGAAGAAGTGCAGACCAATCAGCCTCTCCGGATTACGAAGGTTTTCAGCCAGCTTGTCCAAGTCTATCGTCGAAGTGTTCGATGCGATAATTGCATCGTCTCGGCAAACCGCTTCAATCTGCGACATTACAGCACGCTTTACCGCAGCATCCTCAAACACCGCCTCGACGACGAGGTCCGCCTTGCCGATATCACCCCAGTCCTTTGCTATGGAAATCCGGCCCAGCACGTCCGCCGCCTGTTGCCGGCTGATTTTGCCCTGCTCGACTCGCTTATTCAGCGACTTGCCAATCTTTTCGATGGCCCTTTCGGCTGCCTGCTTATCGGCATCGGTTATTGCGACGGCCAGCCCGGAGGCGGCAAATGCCTGCGCAATCCCCGTCCCCATCGAGCCGGTCCCGACCACCGCTGTGGCGGCAATCTTCATCGGTGCAACTGCCTCAAGCCCCGGTATTTTGTCCGTCTCTCGTGTTGCGAAGAAGAGATATATCTTGTTCCGAGTGGCAAGTGTCTCCATGCACGCGGCGAAGCCCTCCTGCTCGGCTTTCAGCCCCGCCTGATACGAGTCGTATATGCCCGTCCGCACGGCTTCAATGACCTTCTTTGGAGCGATGATCTCAGGCCGAACCTTCTCGATAAGTTTCTGTGCCTGTTCGAAGGCCTCCTTGTTCGCGCCGGCGTCGGAAATCTTGTCGGCCCGCCGGCTGCTCGCTGTCGGTCGCTCGCCCGACTCCAATAGCTCGCGGGACGTTGCAACAAGCTCGTCCGCCTCGCAGACTCTATCGACCAGACCCAGACCGAGCGCATCGTCGGCGCTTATCCGCTGCGCCGTCAGCAGCATCCTCAGCGCCGCTTCGACGCCTATGAGCCTCGGCAGACGCTGCGTGCCCCCCACCCCCGGATTGATTCCGAGCGTAACCTCTGGAGAGCTAAATTGAGTCCCGCCCGCGCAAACCCGAAAATGGCAGGCCATCGCAAGCTCCAACGCGCCGCCAATCACATCTCCGGCCATCGCCGCGGCGCAGGGCTTTTGCGAATTCTCAACAGCGTCGAATGCCTCCTGGAATATGCGCGACGTCCGTATCGCATCGTTGGCCGAGGCGATTTCTCTGAAGATATTCACGTCCGCGCCGGCGCTGAAAAGCCGGTCGCCTCCGGTCACGATAATCCCGCGAACGTCCTCATCGGCGTTCGCACGCCCAACCGCTGCGACAAGCTCATCCAGCATCTCGAATCCGATTGCATTGAGCGGCGGGTTGTTCAGATGCACCGTGGCGATGCCCGCCGATTTGCCGTATTCGATCATATTGGTTGGACCTGTCTGATGTTTCGGTTAAGATAAAGGTTCTGCAAAATTGCAGGTTAGACCTACTTAACAAAAGAAAAAATCGTTCTTTGATTTTTTCTTTTTAGCAGTAACAGATTGTGCCGCAAATAGTCATCTGATTATTGAAGAAAATCATAAAACAGATTTTCTTCAACAATATAGGCCTAACCTGCAATTTTGCAGAAGTCCGATTAGACTTCAAGGGTCAGCTTCAGAGAATCTTTCGCGCATTCGGCGTACATCTCGAAGGCCTCCGGCGCCTTGTCCCAGGGCATTCGCGGCGTCACCATCTCGGTAAGGGCCGAGGCCCGCTCGTCGAGCACCATATCCGCCGCCGTCTGGAAGAACGGCCCGCACTCAGGACCCACGCAGGTATTTATCTGAATATTGTGTCGAAAGACGTGATACCACGGAAACTCCTGCAGCTCGTAGTGCGGCATCCCGAAGACGAACAGCCTGCCCCCGATCCTCGGCAGATACGCGGCGGTCTTGAGCGAATCGACGCGGCCCGCCGCATCGACCACGAAATCCACCATCTTATCGCCGGTCAGCTTCTTGACTACCTCGACGACGTCTTCCTTTGAGGCGTCTATGACGTGTTTGGCCCCGTAGCGCTTGGACCATTCGAGCCGCCAGTCGAGCAGGTCCGTCGCTATGACCGAGCCGGCGCCCATCAGCCTGAGAATGTGCGTGAATACCAGTCCCATCGGGCCCTGGCCCACTACGGCGCAGCTTTGCCCGATCACGCCATCGGTTCGCGTCAGCGCCCGCAGCACCGTCGCCAGCGGCTGGGCGACGACCAGGGCCGCAGGGTCCGGAGCATCCTGAGGCAGACGCGCAACGGCCGGCGGGCGAGATATGATGTACTCGGCGAAGCCGTAATAGCCCTGCGGCTGCGCCAGCACCAATGCCCCTTCCTCCCAGCCCTCGCACCGGGACTCGGCTATCACGCCGATATTCTCGTGCCCCGCCCAGCCCACCGGGTTGGGAAACTCGATATCGCCCCATAGCCCCTCGCCGGTGTATTGGCCCATATTGCTCCCGCAAAGCGCTACGTGCGTGCACCGCACCAGCACCTCGCCCTCGCCCGGCTCCGGTCTGGGAGCATCCTCCAGCATCGCTATCTTCCTCGGCTCAACTATCTGAATCGCTCGCATCGCTAACCTCATTAACTGCCGCATCGCCAATATTACCACAAGCTAAAACGACTTACGGGATTAGACCACACAACCAAAGCCCAAGCAAGCAGAAAAACAGCCACACAATCCCGTACAAGCCGACAATCACAGAATGGCGGACCAGGGCAATTGCATCTAAATTTATTTCGCCATTCTTGGCCGCGAAAACAGGGATCGGTTCGAGGTCCAAGTTCAAGAACGACATTGTTGATCGTCGTTTTTGAAGCAAAAACGGGTGCCAATCAATTAAGATGCGTACGCCCTGAATGGCGGACTCTTTTATTTGACTTTGGTTTTTATATCTGATACTCTCAAGCCATATGAAATTCCGACTAATTGCAGTAGGAGATCAACGATGAAGATTCACAGAGCAATCTCAATCGGTGAGCTGGTAAAAGTTCTGAAGGCTTTGGGCGTTCTTTTTGGAATGGCTGTTGCCTGCAGCGGGTGTGGTATGCCCAAGAATGTGTCGGTCGGCGGGTATGAGCACCAGGATATGAGCAAATCGCGATACAGGGACATTATGCAGGAGCAGGCTGAGACATTGGCCGCCACAAACAACCCCGAGGACTGGCGAACCGCGGCAAAGTATTACGGCTCCATCGGAATGCTGGACGAGATGGACCGCTGCATATTCAAGTACATACAAAAAGAGCCTGAGCTGGGCAGAGACCTAATCTACGTGGGCGAGCAGATTCACCAATTCTACGAGGGCAAAAAAAAGCAATAGTACCGCGCAACAATTGAATCTATGAGTTGTCATTCCGCACTTGATGCGGAATCCACTTCTTTAGACTCTGGATTCCCGCTTCCGCGGGGTACGTGTTTAGCCCTGGAACTGATTTTTCGGGTGTGGCGGTAGGACACGGGCTGGAAGCTCGTGCGACCGCGGCCAGGATGGCCGCGACACGGTGGCATTTTGCACAGATAGACATGTACTTCGCGGGAATGACAGGCCACAAATTCAAATGTTATGAAGTAATAGCCTTGTAGGATAGTCTCAAGGCCCGTGCATTTCACAGCGGCATCTCGAAGAATTCGCCGGTCTGCATCAGCTTTTCTTGGTCCTCTTCATCGAGGCCGATTTCTTCGTCGGTGAGGTAGCAGGCGGGGTCCGGGGCCCAGGGGTCGTTGAAGTGCAGATCGGCCCGCACCCGCAGGCTTCCGCCGCAGGCGTCGAAGAATTTGCACAATCTGCATCGGCCTTTGATATATCTCCTGCGATCCCTAAGCCCTTTTAGCAGCGGCTCATCAGGATCGGTCCAAATTTCGCTGAATGGTCTTTCGTGAATGCTTCCAAGGTCGTAATGGCTCCAGAACTGGTCGGGATGGACCTTGCCGTTATAGTCGATGCAGCCGATCCCCACGCCGCTGCTGTACAATCCTCCGCCGTTCCAGGTCAGCAGCTTCCAGACGCTCTCCGCGCGCTGCCGGTCCTTTTCGAGCAGCTTGAGGTAGAGATAGACGCCATCGACGTGGTTATCGACGGTCAGAATGTCGGTCTTCTTGCCGGCTTGCTTGTACTGCTCGGTTTTTGCCAGGATCATCTCGATTGCTTCGCGGCTCTGCGCGTGCGTGAGAGCCTCGGCGCTGATGGCTCCGCCCCGCCCGCTCGGAACCAGGTGATAAAAGCAGGCCCGCTCGATATTCTCCGCCTCGAAGAAATCGAAGAGGGCCTCCAAGTCCTGGACGTTCCTCTGGGTCAGCGTCAGTCTCAGGCCGATTCGCACCCCGGCGGCCTGGCAATTTCTTATCCCCGTCACGGCCTTATCGAACGAACCTTTGACCGCCCTGAACTTGTCGTTAATCTCGCCGATCCCGTCTAAGCTGATGCCGACGTAGGAGACGCCCCTCTCCTTAATCATGGCCGCCTTTTCCTTCGTAATCAGCGTTCCGTTGGTCGAAATGACCGTTCGCAGGCCCTTGCCACCGGCGTATTCGATCAATTCAAACAGGTCCTGGCGCATCAACGGCTCGCCCCCGCTGAACAGCACCGACGGCACGCCGAACTGAGCCAGGTCGTCCAGAACTTCTTTCGCCTTTTCCGTTGTAATATCCTTGAACGGCTTGCCTACTCCGCTGTCGTTATAGCAGTGGACGCATTTGAGATTGCACGCCCTGGTGATGTTCCAGACGACGATGGGGCGCCTTTCCGATGCCTTCTTCGGCACAACCTCGCCTTCCCGCTCGCCGGAGCCTTCTTTGCCATATCGAAGCCAGTCGCCTGGCGTCACCTGATCGCAGTACAGCTTGCTGATATTTATCATTGCAAGGCCTTATTCGTAATCAACTCAAACTGACCGATTCTGTTTTTTTGACACGGACCCACGGTCCCACAGGGATTAACACGGATTGACACTGTTTCCAGCACATCATTATACATCGGAGAACCGCTCGACGCCACATCGGTCGTATCGCGTGAAGCGTATCTCCCCCAAGGGGCAGGCGTGAAGCGTATCTCGTATTGCGCCTGGCGTATTGCGTTGGGGGAATTGGGTTTGTTTGGGTTTGTTTTTTGCGAGCGGAGCGGGGCGGAAAATCTGCGTAAGTCCTTTTTCTGCAAGAGGTTGCGTTGATTTTGGGGTTTTGGAAATTGGGTTTGTTTTGCATAATTGAGTCGCAGCCACTAAGACACGAAGACACGAAGGGGAGAAGAGCACAGGGCACAAGAAGGGCAGGGAGGAATAAAGGATGGAAGAGCACAAGGGACAAGAGACAAGAGCACAAGCGGCAAGCTGGGCGGGATAGGAGGCTTGAGCAGAAGACAGGAGACAGGAGACAGGAGACAAGAGGAGGTCGGGGCATCAGGGGATCTTCTGAATTTATTATTGATGATTGATTATTGATTTGCGGGGCACGCCCGATGAGTCGGGACCGGCTCAGATGCAAACAAGAGCAAGATGTGAGATTGGGCAATGGCGACGCGGGCGGGAGGGGTGTTTTGGTTGTTCTTTTTGGCATGTTGTGTGTTTTGCCCTCTTACAAGCACAATTGCATTATGTCAGTTTGGTGAATATTATACTATATCTGGAGTTTGGTGTCAAGTGAATTCTTGAGAAGTGAAGGGACAAAGGGGCAGCCCTAAGGGCCAGGAAGGGGCAAAGGCACTGAGGGGGGATCCGGCCCACCATGGGCGCGTCTGCGACTTCGCCCCGCCGCTGGCGGGCTACGCCGCGACAAGGGGGCGATATGCGCAATGATGGCTCCAAGCGACTGCAGGTCAGCGAAGTCTAAGACCGAGTCCCGATCAAAATTGCCTTGATCGTGGCTGTTCAGACAGAATTATGGGCCATGCCAGAGCCAGTTATCAGCCAAAATACTAAAATCGAGCATGTCCACCGAGCCCGACAGATCCAAGTCGGCACCTTGACACCACCGGGTGCTTCCACAATTCCCATATAGCCAGTTGTCACAAAGAGCTGCAAGGTCGTCTGCATAAACGGCTCCACTAACGTTAAAATCCCCAGGGCACACAAATGGGTAAAAAACGACAAAGGCCTTGGTGCTATCATCATGGTAATCAAAAATCCCGTCCAGTATCTGCTCTATGTCGCAGGTGCCCCACTGAACGTAGCGCGCATTGACGTCAAAAAATCCGCTGAAATCAAATGACCACGGATTACACACCTGCCAACCGTCATTATCCTGAATAATATTAAAGGTGGCGGTGCTGGGTTCGCCCGCCAAG
>Ga0315277_10006489_pt1 | contig 15295 bp, 13 predicted proteins | sample YL17G05_15_MG_FD_203695 | JGI IMG/M metagenome (GOLD analysis project Ga0315277, IMG submission 203695) | Sediment microbial communities from Yellowstone Lake, YNP, Wyoming, USA - YL17G05_15 | ecosystem: Environmental > Aquatic > Freshwater > Lake > Sediment | place: USA: Wyoming | collected...
TCAGAAAAACTTTTTCACGATTCTTCTATCTTTTTTATAAACTGCTTTTTCATGCGCCGATACATGACCCAAGCTGCCCCTTTATACTGGCATCCACAAAAGTTATTAATAAATTAGAGCCGGAGTTAGGCTTAATGAAACAGGGCTTTTGGTGGGAATTTACCGCCAGGGCTTACCGCAGAGGGTTTTCACTGAAAGAGCTCTCCGTCAATCATCGTTTAAGGGCCGCTGGAACAACTCAAGTATACAAATTCAGCAAAATGCCCGGAATATTCATTAGACATTTTACTGCTTTATTTATAATATGGTTTCAAACCAGAAAATGATCAGCGCTCTAAAAAAATATTTCCCTATTTTACCTTTTATAACTATAGTTATTACACTTGCAAGTGTAATGTTTGCGCTAATAATGCACCTGGGGAATATCCAATTTGGCGGTATGGATGGCAGCGCGCTTACAAATGCAGCATGGCAAATGTATTTAGGATATAAGCCGTATAAAGACTTTATCACCGGGGTGCCCCCTCTTTTCTTGATGGGAGCTAAATGGGCATTTCAGCTGTTTGGCGTATATTGGAATTCTTTTGTGGTTTTCACCGCCATTTTTTCAATTATAACTTTCTTTTTACAGATCATTATTTTATCCAATTTAGGAATGGGTAAGAAATGGGCTGTATTAATATCGTTCGCTACACAATTCTTAACTCTTATTCCAATATCCTGGTGGTGGTACAATCAAATAACTTCCGTCGTGGGCTGTCTTTTTTTGTCATCTGCATTACTGTTGCTAAAAAAGCCAAATGAAACTTTTAGCCAGATCGCTTTTGTACTTCTTACGGCTTTGTTGATGCTTGCCAAGCCTAATGTTGCGATAATATTATTGTCTTTCACCTTGTTAGGCTTTTTATCCGTTAGTGACCTTCGTTCCCTCATAACCAAACTGATTTTATATGCGTTTATTCTAGTTGCTATTATTTTACTCATAAACAAAATCAATGTTATCGATCTTATATTGAACTACAGGACAGCCGGAGGAAGAATATTGCAGCTGCAAAATATTACGTCTTTTTTCTGGCTTAACGATATGTGGGAATCAAAACAAACAGTTAAATTTTTGGCCCCAAGCTTAGTTGGTCTTATTATTATGATTTTGAACATTGCCTTTTTTCGCTCATCAAGATTGAGTGCTCAAAACAAGGAAGGATTAATTTATCTGTTTCTTTGTTCCATTGGCATCATAACAGGCTTAATTGCCATGGCCACAAACAATGACCACAACATCATAGAGACGCCGATTATATTGTTTGGCATTACTGCCATTATGATTGGATTTCAAAGCCAAATTGGTGCAAACATAAAAAGAATTGTTTCCGTTCTTTTGTTGCTGAGCTTTACTTTTTTGATAGGGGAAGGTCTAAACATAAGTTGGGGACGATTGCGTATTATGAGCGTTGGTCCTGGTAATTTTTATGAAAAACTGCCGTTAACCAGAATTAGCTCTCCCCTATTTTTCAATAGATTGAATGCCGGACCACGATTAATGAATGTTCTACATGAGATAAAAATGATCGTGGGGGAAAACAACAATAATCAGAACAATATTTCAGGCATATTTTTTGGCCCAAGGATCGATTTTTCCTATGCTGCCTTTGGCCTTAAGCCCCCCAGAGGGCTGCCTTTGTGGTGGGAGTCTTTTAGTGACAGCAGAAATACCCGTACAAAAGATCTGATCTATAAATTCAAAAATAATAGGTTCAGGACGGTTGTTTTTTTGCTCAATGATTATACTTTTATCCCTTTGGAAATAATTAATTATCTCAATTCTAATTATGATGTAACTAACAGTTTGTATCTAACCATTTATCGGGCTAAATACTGATTTATGAACAAAATTAAAATTATCTTTCTTGGCACAAACGGCTGGTATGACTCTGATACCGGCAGCACGATATGCACATTGATCGATGCAAAAGATCATTATATCCTTCTTGACGCGGGGAACGGGATATATAAGGCTGACAAGTATATTGATAAAAAGAAACCCGTCTATCTATTTTTAAGCCATTTTCATATTGATCATATTGAAGGGCTTCATATACTTGAAAAGTTCTCGGATACCTTCAAATCACTAAAGATATTTGGACAGCCGGGAACGGCAAGAATAATAGATTACTTTTTGGGGGACAAATTCTCTATCCCGCTATCAAGATTACGATTTAAAACCAAGATCATTGAACTGAAACAGGGTTTTCATAAGGTTCCTTTCAATGTCCAATGCCTTAAACTTCTGCATTCTTCCACTTGTTATGGCTATCGGCTGGAGATCGGCGATAAAGTGATAAGTTACTGCACGGACACGGGTTATTGCGCAAATGCGATCAAGCTTGCAAAAAATGCCGACCTTTTGATATCTGAATGCTCTTTTAAATCCGGGCAAGTAAATTCGGACTGGCCGCATTTAAATCCTGAACTTGCCGCAAGGCTCGCAAAAGAAGCAGCAGTTAAACAAATGTACCTAACACACTTTGATGCGAATATTTACAAAAGCATTAAAATGAGAGCCCAGGCCAAAATCTCGTCCAAGCGGATATTCAATAATACGGTGGCCGCAAAGGACATGATGATGGTTTGCTTATAATATTTTTATGAATATTTTACAAAAAATTAAACTATCATCACTGATAATTGCAATTGGATTCATTATTGCTTGTATTTTTCATTGGATTATGGGCAGTGTATTCCATTTGGGCTATCCATATAACACTTTTCTTTTTATTCCCTTAGATACATATATGGACTTTTTTAATATGCTAGATTTGGCGCATAAGACTATCGGAAATAAACTAGATGGAATATATATGCCATTCTCCTACTTAATATTATATCCTTTTACATTTCTTTTTCGTTGGGAGCCACAAGGCTTTACAGCGGGTTCATATTTTGATTCTAAGCTTTCTTATTATACTTTCATGTCTATATTCATTGTGTATTATATCTGGTTCGTTAATATGTTCTTAAAACCTAAGAAAAACAGGGTCAACATTACATGCATAATTACTCTCTCTTTATTGATTTATCCGTTAATTTTTTCCGTTGATCGGGGCAATACAGAAATTTATGTTTTCATGTTTACATCACTCTTTGTTTGGCTCTATTATAAAGGATTTTACAATGCGAGTGCCATTCCCCTTTCAATAGCTGTTTCAATGAAGTTACTCCCGATAATATTTATTATCTTATTTCTTTCTGACAAAAAATATCTCCAGGCAATTTATGCAGTATTATTGTCTTTGATAATTACGCTGTTAAGTTTCTTGTTTTTTCAAGGATCGTTGCTTTCAAATATTATTGCGCTGACTTCAAGAATAAAAGCCTTCAATGCTTCTAATCAAATTTTTGACTTTGGATTGGCTTATAGCTCTACATTTTATGGTGCATTGAAAATACTGTTTAATTGTTTGGTTTCATTTAGAATTGCTAATAATATTCAATATATTCAATTGATGTTTCGTTATTATTCCATTATTGCGATCATAATTGGCGCACTTATTGCCTTTTATGTTATTTGCATTGAAAAGGAACCCTGGAAAAAGGTTGCATTATTGATATTATCATATATTGCACTCCCTCATCCGACCGGTGATTATAGATTAATATTTCTTTTGGTTCCCTTTTACATGTTTCTCATATTAGAACGCAAAACAAGATCAGACCTTTATTATGTTATATTGTTTTCGCTTCTTTTTCTGCCAAAACATTATTATTTTTTCCCTGGTTATATAATTACCTACAATAAAATATCTTTTTGGTTTAGCAATGTAAGCATTTCAACAATCATCAATCCAATTCTAATAGGGATATTCATGCTTCTGCTAGTTAGAGATGGCATAATTAATACATTTAAAACCTCGGCCTCCCTGCATCAAGAAACTTTCAAAGAGAAAAGCGCAATATTTGGGAAATAAATGCTGATGAAAAATACAATAAATAAAAAGCGTAATGCCTTTAAGACGACATACCGAATCATCAACGCATTGTATTGGCCGTTTGCATTTCTCATCATTATCCTTGGAATATTATCAAGGTTCCAAATTTCCATTGTCCCATTTAGTACTATGGACACATGGGGATTCTTAAAGCCCGCTCTAGCGCTAAACAAAAATCATCAACTTGAAAGATTGTTTGGCCGCCCCATATTCTATCCGATTTTTTTGTCGATCATTTTAAAACTATTTAACAATTTAAATGCTATCTCTTTAGTACAACACCTGCTTGGCATCTTTGGCGGCATTATACTTCTTCTAACATGGAGAAGAATTAATAAATTATTACCGCCTACACCAGGCATTCAGATAACATTTGATTGCATCGGATTGGCAATGCTAGCAAATTATTTCTTTAATATAGACATGATAATGTATGAACACACAATAATTTCCGAAGCAATTTATAATTTTTTAATGATCTGCTTAGTGTCTCTAATAGTTCTTTGGTTTGAATCTCGAAAGAATAGGAACTTTAAGGGCGAGGCGTGGCTTAGCATTTCAATGCTTTTTTATGCGGTTTTTCTTTTTTCCTTCCAACCAAGATTCGGGCTTGCAATCATTATCCCGATCACATTAACAACAATATCCATACTCTCCTCCCGGCAAAAATCACTAGCCAAGATCCTGACCATAGTTTTATTGGCATGTGCTGTTCTACTTGTTCTGTATATTCCTAACAAATATGCTGCTAGGACCGATTTACTTTCCAAAACATTAACATCGGAGATCGTACTTGGCAATTATGCGCCTATCGTTGCTGAACAAATAAATGATGATATAAATAAATCTCCTGACTTGACTGTTCGCTATGACAAAACCTTGTTAAAAGAATTTTATCTCCGGCTAAAGTCCGATATTGATACAACTAAAGGGGTAATTAAATTGCTGGGTTATGACTGTGGCGGGATAACCTGGAATGGAGCTTCTAGATGGCTTGCGGAAAGACTGGATAGTGCGCCAGAAAAAATAATCAATTTCAATTATTACTACACAATCAGTGCGATATTGAATCATCCTTATGATTTCATCAAAAGAATGATGCTGCAGCTAAGCGTCGTTTATTCGCTCGACTCTCCTGTAATGGTCAGCAATCGTTTGGCTGAAGCAATTCCCTATTGGGAGTACTCTAAAAAAAGTATATATAGCCCATGGTGGTTCAAGAGTAATTTTAAATATTATCGTGAGGTTGCTCGTGAGTCAAAAATAATCCTATTAGAATCTCCTTTAATGAGAAAATACTACGTAGATCTTGAGCAAAGCATAAACAACCTCGGCTCAAACTATTCGCCTATAATTGGCAGGTCAATTCCCCCATCTTTCTTAAGTTTCTTCCACGCAAAGCCAAAGTATATTCTGCCGATTTTTGTAATATTTTTTACGTTAATTACAATCTTTTATTATATAAAAGTGTTCCGCCCAATTACAAAACAACTTAATTCTTACATTGGAATAATTTCCGTAACTATTTTAATTCAGCTCCTTATGCACCTTTCCATAGCCACTGCCATAAACCTTGAAGACCACAGATACATCCATGATCATTATTCTTTCCTAATTTTCAATTACTATGGATGTGTTACTTTATTTTTTATTTCCGGACTTTCCTGGGTTCATTCCCGGAAGAAAAATATAATATAGCCACTAGACAGTTATTACTCTTTAAGTCATTATCCCAAGTGCCCGGTTTTGAAAATATAGAAGTCCATCAGCAGGAAGTACATTTACAATAAAATCTTTCATTGTAATGAAAAATAATGTATTATTTTAACGATTTTTTGTTGCTAATATAACAAAAAGGCGAACAAATGATAAAAGTATCTGATTATATAGTCAAACAACTTACAAATTACGGAATAAAAAACGTTTTCATGATCTCCGGCGGCGGGGCCATACATCTGGTTGATTCTGTCGGGAAACACAGAAAGATCAAATTTGCCTGCTCCCACCACAAACAAGCTGCCGCAATAGATGCGAAAGACTATTCAAGGACATCAGGAAAAGTAGGTGTTGTTGTGGTAACAAGCGGACCCGGTGGGACAAATACCCTTACGGGTATTATTGGCCAATGAACTGCGCAGTTAAGAGCACGAAGGACTTTCAATAATTCAATGATCGTGTTGTATGACGCCATAATCAGCATATGAAAATATTTAAATTAATTCGAAATATATTTAACACCGAACTTGACCGTAAGACAAAAATATCAATAATAAGCTCTGTTATTCTATGGGGATTTATCATAGCTATTCTGTTCCATGCAGCAATGGGTTATATTTTCCATGCTAAAAGTTTTTATTGCACCTTTTTATTCCATCAAGCTGACGCATATGGTGATTTCTTTAAACAGCTTAAGGTAGCGAAACACATTGATCCAAGCTCAAGCATCCGCACACTGGAAGGGATATATTTACCTTTTTCTTATATAATATTGTACCCATTTACATTTATTGATAAAGGCGATCCGTCTTTATCAAAAACCGCATATTACACATATGCATTAATATTCCTTTTATATTTTATGTGGTATGTTTATATAAATCTGAAAAGCATTAATAAATATTCGATCCGCCTTAAGCATTTTTTTGTTTTTTCATTCCTTACATATCCTTTTCTTTTTGCAATTGATAGGGGAAACCTTGAAATGTATTCCTTTATTTTTATTTCTCTTTTTGTTTGCCTTTATCAGAACAGACAAATATTGGGCAGCCTTATACCTTTGGCACTTTCCATTGCAATGAAGGGCATCTCGATAGTTTTTATCGTGTTGCTTATAAATAATAAAAAATACAAGGAGATCGTCTTTCTCCTGTTTATGGTTATAAGTTTTTCGATCACCAGTTTTTTGGCGTTTACAGGAGGTATACTTGAAAATCTGATCGGCATAGTTAGCAGGACAAAGATCTATACGATGGATTATATGTTTAACAATTGGGGTTTGGGTTATAATTCAACCCTTTATGGCCTTATTAAGATCACTTTATACCAAATATTCCCGAAATTCTTCAACTCTTTGAACAACATAAAGCTCTTATACTCAATTTATTTGCCATGTGCGGGATTTATCTTCCTATGCATTCTAGCTTATATCCTTTTTATTGAGAAAACTTTCTGGAAAAAAATGTCGCTTATCATCATTTCCCTGATACTTCTACCCGGCATGTCAGGTGATTATAGACTACTTTACCTGTTCATACCTCTATTTTTGTTTATTAATCAGCAAGGGAAAGACAAGCATGATATGCTATACGCAGTATTATTTGCCTCTCTCCTGATACCTAAAAATTACTTCTTTTTCCATGATAAATATTTTTTCTCTCAGGCGGTGTCAATTTCTTCTATATTTAATCCATTAATCATGCTGTTTTTCGTGTTTTTAATTATGAAAGACAGCAAGAGGATAAAAGAATAGCTGGTATAGGATAGAACAATATAATATGATAATTCCTTGTTAACAGATGACAAAGCTTACGGATTACATTATAAATAAATTAGCTGAATACGGAATTAAACATGTTTTCATGATCTCCGGTTGCTTTGGCATGATGGAATAGCAATGAAACAAAATTCAACAGAACTAAATACTTATAAGGTTTCTTTTATCCTGATCGCTCTTGGCATTATCTTGATGATATTTGGCGGTCAAATATCTACCAATATAAATATCAAAGATTATTTATTAAGTGTCTATAAAGGCATTTGGAATGCCCCTGCATATGTTCAGGACCTGTCAAATCATATCAACTTTATTGGCCTATTTATTACTGTTTACGGCCTTTTCTTCAATCTATCCCTGAGATTTCTCCATAAAGACACCAACACGCATATAAAAAGAGAACTCGTAAAGATGGGCTTGAGCATTATTTTGTCCTTTATTTCTTATTTGTTCATTGCAGCACTTATTGTTATTTTTTATCATCCGAACATAGATGAGATATTTCAATTAGCGAACCGCCTGACAATCGTTGGGAATATTATAAACCCCGAGCCGGTGGAAAAACTTTTATATATGCTGTGGCTTTTAACCTTGCCCGTATTCCTGTTTATATTTTACTTCCTTTTTAATAAGCGATTATCTGATAAAACGATCGACCCCAAATTCAGCAAATACCCGATATGGGCAAGTCTAATACTGATGTCGTTCCTAATCGCGCTGTTTTCATTGCTTCCTATAACGCCATATGCTAATTCCTCGTGTTTCACTATATATTTTCAGAATATATTCCCTAATTATCCTTTTTTGTCTGGTAACAGCTTTCTTATTGTTTCGATCATAATTTCCTTTCTTATTTATAACTACCTGCTGTACAAAACAAACAAGGACATCTTTACTTCAGAAAGGGCCAGAAATATTATTAATTTACTGTTCAACACATTTTATTCTCTGATCATTATTTTTTCTTTTATAATCTCCATGATCTCATTCCCTCCTCCCTGGGAAGTAGGGCACTTTAATACGGTGTTCTATTCCATGGTTCAGGTGTTTAACGGAATCCCGATGCTTATCAATGGTTTTACCAATACTTATGGCTTATACCCGCACTTTCTTAACCCGATCTTCAAACTGATCGGTTTAAATACTCTTAATTTTTCCCTCCTAATGGGGCTGCTCTTAGTATATAGCTATATCATGATCTTATTCTTTTTAAAAAATGCTGTTAATAATAAATTGCTCATGTTCATGGGCTTTTCATCTTTTGTTTTTATGGGTCACCTGTGTTCACAATTGCCAGGCGCCTACCCTGTCCACTATTTTCAATACATCCCTATTAGATATGTTTTCCCCTGTACGCTGCTTTTTTTGTCCGTTCTTTACATAAAAAACAGATCCGCTTTACTGTACTATGCGTCATTTGTTATATATTCTATCGCTGTTTTATGGAATCCTGACACCGGGATCATTACGATCCTGTCCTGGTTTTTCCTCCTGTGTTACCTTGAAATGAAAAACAAAAACCGCTACATTGCCCTAAGGAATATTCTTTTCCACGGAACAATGCTATTGTTTATTTTTTTTGCGACCTTATTCGTTTACTCCATGCTTATTTATTTGTTCTATGGCGGTTTCCCAGATATCCCCCAATTGTTCTCAACCATACCGCTTTTTTATAGCCTCGGATATTTCATGCTACCAATGCCTATCTTCCATGCATGGAACTTGGTCCTTCTTGCTTATGCTGTCGGCTTAATGATCGCCATATCCTCAATCATCAACAACAAGACAAGCGATAGATCCGCGTTAATTCTCCTGGTTTCAATGGTCGGGATCGGGGCCTTTACAAATTATCAGGGCAGGAGTCATGATGTATGCTTGATCGGCCCATGGTGCTACCTCTTTCTTCTTTTAACCTTGTTCGCGGATAATTTGCTTATCGTTCTAAAAAAAGACAATGTTATTTTGCTCAAAATAATATTACTTTTGATCATTTCAATTCTTACTTTTTCGCCGATCTCACTTGTCACATATTCAAAAAAGATGATAGATCTATCTGCTTATAGCATTACAAGTATCAATAAAACAACAAAAGATCAAATATCAGAGAACATAACCTTTATTAAAAGGCACTCAAGATCCGGAGAAAGAATAATTATCCTTTCAATGGCTTATCAGGGTGTTTATTATAACTGTACGAACACCGTCTCCGCGTTTAATCCCGGATTCATGGACATGTTCTATAAGAATGACCATGACCGGCTAGTTGATCTTATAGTGAAAAGATCCCCAAAGATCTTTTTCGCAACATCCGATTATTTCGATAATACGATCATCAGTCTGCTGGATAAACATAAAAAGATTGATTCGAATGGTTCAATGATCTATTATAAATAATATGATCAAATTGTCCGATTATATTATCAATACACTTCTCGATCATGGGATCAAGCATGTATTTATGATCTCCGGAGGCGGGGCCATGCATCTTGTTGATTCCTTAGGGAAAAACAAGAAACTCTCATATCTCTGCCCCCACCACGAACAGGCCGCGGCAATAGCCGCCGAAGGTTACTCGCGTACATCGGGTAAAATGGGAGTTGTGGTGGTTACATCCGGTCCGGGAGGCACTAACACCATCACTGGTGTTATCGGCCAATGGCTTGATTCTGTGCCTTGCCTGTATTTATCGGGCCAAGTGAAACAGGAAACAACTATAGCCCCCTACCCCAAACTAGGCCTCAGGCAGCTTGGCGACCAGGAGATAAATATCGTTGATATTGTCCGCCCGGTAACAAAATATGCGGTAATGGTAAGGGATCCAAAAACAATCCGTTATTACCTTGAAAAAGCTATCTATTTAGCCACCCACGGCAGACCCGGGCCTGTCTGGCTGGATATCCCTCTTGATGTACAGGGCGCAATGATCAATCCAAAGACACTTAAAGGATATGACAATAAAGAGGATGAAATTAAATTCGATAAAACCAAATTAAGATCCCAAGTTAAAGAAGTAATTAAACTTTTAAAGAAAGCAAAGCGGCCGGTTATCCTTGCAGGCCAAGGAATACGCATTTCAGGAGCACATAAATTATTCCTAAAGATCATAGATCGACTTGGTATTCCGGTATTGACCAGCTTTTGCGGGTATGACCTTGTTCCCTCTGATCATCCACTCTTTGTCGGCCGGCCGGGAACTGTTGGCACACGATCCGGGAATTTCGCACTGCAAAACTCTGATGTTTTGTTATGTATCGGCACAAGAAATAATATTCGCCAGATAAGCTATAACTGGGATTTCCTGGCAAGAGAAGCAAAGAAGATAATCGTTGATATCGATCCCGCGGAGCTGAAAAAACCGACGGTTAAGCCGGATGTCGCTATAAACGCGGATGCAAAAGATTTTCTGGAAGAACTTGTCCATCATCTTAATAAAGGAAAGTTACCTAATTGGTCAAAATGGATCAAATGGTGCATGAATAGAAAAGAAAAATATCCGGTGGTTTTAAAAAAGTATTGGAAGACAGAAAAACCTGTTAATCCCTACTGCTTCTTAGATGCTCTTACAAATAGAATGAAGGAAGGCGACGTCATGGTCACGGGAGACGGGACAGCCTGCGTTGCGCCTTTCCAGGCGGGGATCGTAAAAAAAGATCAGAGGGTCTTCTGGAATTCCGGATGTGCTTCAATGGGATATGATCTTCCGGCATCGATCGGCGCATGCATAGCCAACAACAAAAGGCCCGTGATCTGCCTGGCCGGTGATGGGAGCCTTCAAATGAACATACAGGAACTGCAAACCGTCGCTTCCCATAAGCTTCCCATCAAGCTTTTTGTGCTGAACAACAACGGCTATCTTTCAATAAGGCAAACACAGGATACTTTCTTTAAAGGGCGTCATGTCGCCTGCGACCCGCAAAGCGGCGTAACTTTTCCTGACATATTAAAAGTGGCAAAGGCATATGGGATACCAGCTCTCAGGATCGATAACCAAAAAAGTATGAGTGGCCAAATACGACGCATTTTGGGCCAAAAAGGCCCCGTTGTCTGCGAGGTCCTACTTGATCCGAAGCAGATCTTCATGCCCAAAGTCGCGTCAGAAAAAAAGCCGGACGGAAGGATAATATCAAAGCCATTGGAAGACATGTATCCTTTCCTGGACAGGAAAGAATTCAAAAAAAATATGGTAATAAAGCCGATTATAGAGTAAAATCACACACGTTTTGGAGGTATATCATGAATAAGCTGGAAAAAAAGATGGTTGGCGTATTAAAAAACCTTAAAGAAAATCATCATGTAGTTGGGATTAAGGCGGAATTTGAGGCTGAAGGCACCAGGATGGAAGAAGCGCTTCGCCTGAAAGAAGTTATAACCAAGGCTGGACTTGACCTTACCATAAAAATTGGCGGCTGCGAAGCTATAAAGGACATGTACGATGCCCGCTCAATAGGAGTTAAAAGGATAGTTGCTCCCATGATCGAATCAAAGTATGCGCTTAAAAAGTTCCTTGCCGCGACAAAACTTGTCTTCCCGGCAGATGAAAGGGAGGATGTGGATTTTCTCGTTAACATTGAAACAATAGACGGGTTCAATAATTTTGACAAGATGCTTGAATTAAAGGAGATCGGCGACCTGAACGGCGTCGTTTTGGGCCGCGTGGACATGACAGGCTCAATGGGACTGACCCGCGAAGACATTAATTCCAAAAAGATATTCGAACTTGCAAAGGACCTTTTCACAAAAGCAAAGAACCATAAACTTGAATGTGTCATCGGCGGCGGTGTTTCCGCTGCCTCGCTTCCTTTCTTCAGGGACCTGCCAAAGGACTGCCTAGACAGGTACGAAACAAGAAAAATAATATTCCAGTGCCCGGAAGCTCTCAATAAGAACGCGGATAAAGGCATATTAAAGGCCGTGGGCTTTGAGCTTATGTGGCTGAAGAACAAGAGGGATTTCTACGGCATGATATTTGACGAAGACAAACACCGTATTGATATGCTACAAGCAAGATACGACAAGCTTATTAAAGAAGCGGGTGGAAGCTACGAATAATGCCAAAAACAGCGCTGATAACAGGGGCTTCAAAGGGTATTGGACAGGCAATTGCTGAAACCTTCCAGACCAACAATATTAAAGTGCTCACACCTTCACACAAGGAGCTGGACCTGTCATCGAACGGATCTGTTGATTCTTACATTGCCAAGCTTAAAACCCCTGTTGATATTCTTGTAAATAATGCGGGAATAAATCCTCTTGGTGAGATCGAGCAGATAACTGATGCGAACATCGAAGAAGTAATGCGCGTAAATTTGATCTCCCCTTTAAGGCTAACACGCGGCCTTATAAGATCCATGAAAGCTAATAAATACGGTAAAATTTTGAACATAAGCTCCTTATGGAGCATTGTGTCGAAACCCGGCAGGCTGGTCTATGCAATGAGCAAATCCGGGCTGAATGCCATGACAAGGTCTTTGGCTGTCGAGCTTGCGCCTTATAACATCCTGGTCAATTCGGTTGCGCCGGGATTTGTTAACACTGAATTAACAAAGAAAAATTTAACACAAAAAGAGATCGAAAAAATAAAAGAAAAGATCCCGTTATCCCGCCTTGCGGAACCTGAAGAGATCGCTGAGCTGGCATACTTCCTGTGCTCGGATAAGAACACATATGTCACCGGGCAAATTATTCTCATTGACGGCGGATATACATGCCTGTAGGCAAGGTCCTGTTAAGGTCCAACATAAGGGATTATCAAGCGACATTTCATACCAGCCCCGCATTCATATCGGATATCGCCGGCCTTCAAAAGACGGTCTTTATAATTGACAGTAATGTGTGGGCTCTTCATTCAAAATGCTGCTTTAAGTCTATTAAAGAAAAAGATCGCATTCTCCTGCCGGCAAATGAAAAACAAAAATCGCTGGCTACGGTTGAGTCAATATATGACAAAATAATGCGAAAGGCCCCAAAAAAGAACATAAACATCATTTCTGTCGGTGGAGGGATTGTTCAAGATGTTACGGGCTTTGTCGCATCCACATTATATAGAGGGGTGAACTGGTTATATGTGCCAACTACTCTCCTTGCCCAGGCAGACAGCTGTATCGGGGCAAAAACGTCTCTTAATTATAAAAGCTTCAAAAATCTGATCGGAACTTTCTATCCCCCATCGAATATTTATATTTATCCTCATTTTCTAACAACACTTGATGAAGGGGACTTTTTAAGCGGCGTAGGGGAAATTGTAAAGCTTCATATATTGGGCAGCAGGACAGACACCCAAAATATCATAAGTCTTCTCCCATCTATATTAAAAAAGGATCAGGCCACATTATTGCGCGTTATAAACAGGTCTCTTCGGATCAAAAAAGGATACATTGAGAAGGACGAGTTTGATGCCGGCATACGCAATATGCTGAATTTCGGGCACTGCTTTGGACACGCAATAGAAACAGCCACTGATTTTAAGATCCCGCACGGCAAAGCAGTTGTAATCGGCATTTTATTGGCCAATATTGTCGCAGTAAAAAGAGGGCTTTTATCTTCAGGAACAGCTGAATATTTGAACAACAAGCTCCTTCTCCCTTTGATCAAAGCTGATATTCAAAAGACACGATTCAAAATATCAGATATAATAAATGCGATGAAACAGGATAAAAAGCGCACGGGAAAAGGGCTGGCACTTGTCATGCTGGTCGACGGGAACAAAATGAAAAAAGAAACGGATATTAGTGATTTGGAAGCAAAAGAAGCGATCGCTAAATTAATTGGCTGGTCCTAAGGAATGAACATGAAACTCATCAGCGTGGTTACCGCCTGTTACAACGAAGAAAAAAATATAGCTGAGACATATAGAAGGGTCAAAGAAGTCTTTGGCGAGCTCGACACTTACTCTTACGAACATATTTTCATTGATAATGCCTCGCAAGACAAGACTGTAGAAATACTGAAAGACATAGCAAAGAAAGACAAGAACGTCAAGATAATCGTCAACTCGCGCAATTTTGGCCATATCCGCTCCCCATTTTACGGTCTTATGCAGGCAAAAGGCGATGCTGTCATCTCTATTGTTGCCGATCTGCAGGATCCGCCTCAAATGATAAAGGATTTCATAAATAAATGGGAGGATGGCTATAAGATCGTCATCGGCATAAAAAAATACAGCAGAGAACCCCGCCTTATGTTTGCCGCCAGGCAACTTTTTTATCGTATCATCGGTGCGCTGGCAGAGATCGACTTGATACCTAATTTTACCGGATTTGGATTATACGATAAAAAGGTCATCGAAATATTAAGAAGCATTGACGATCCCTACCCTTACTTCCGCGGCCTTATAAGCGACATAGGCTTTGATATTGCAAGGATCGAATATATACAGCCGGCAAGGAAACAGGGCGCAACAAAGAACACTCTGTATACGCTTTATGACATGGCTATGCTTGGGATAACAAATCATTCCAAGCTCCCGTTAAGGCTTGCAACATTATTCGGATTTATATGTTCCATTGGCTTTTCGCTCACCGGCATCGTTTACTTGCTATATAAACTGATATTCTGGCAAAGGTTTTCCATCGGTATCGCCCCAATAGCTATCGGATTTTTCTTCTTTGCTTCAGTGCAACTTTTCTTTATTGGTATTTTGGGCGAATACATCGGCTCCATACATACCCAGGTGCTTAAACGTCCTCTGGTCATTGAAAAAGAAAGAATCAATTTTTAGCCTCCAAAAACAAGCATGAAACATCTATTCAAAAAACATTCGGAAAAGATAAAATTTCTTCTTACCGGCATCTGGAACACTATTTTCGGCTATTTTTCT
>Ga0315277_10006490_pt1 | contig 15295 bp, 9 predicted proteins | sample YL17G05_15_MG_FD_203695 | JGI IMG/M metagenome (GOLD analysis project Ga0315277, IMG submission 203695) | Sediment microbial communities from Yellowstone Lake, YNP, Wyoming, USA - YL17G05_15 | ecosystem: Environmental > Aquatic > Freshwater > Lake > Sediment | place: USA: Wyoming | collected...
TCTCTCGCCCCCTCTTTCTGACCTCTTCAGCAGCAGCCCCAGGGGCTGGCCGATGCCGCCGCCCGCGCCGAGCAGGGCGACCTTGAAGCGAGGGGTCGAGAAGGAGGCCGCGGCGGGGGCGGGGATGATGGCGGGCTAGAGTGCGTGTGGGGGGGCGTGTGCGATGCGTCGGTGCGCGAGACGTCCGCGGCGCCAGCCACCGCCGCCCATGGCCGCGCGCCCCCTCTCACCTGGGCCCCTCCCACCCCCACCATCTGGCCAGCCAGCGCTGCCAAGCGCCGCGTGGCGGCTGCAGCGGGAGCGGTGGCGGCGGTCGCGGCAGAGTCCATGGCGCGGCCAGAAAAGAGTGCGGCCGGTCGGCTCGCCGCCCACACACACCCACCTCCCTCCATGACGTCGCCGCCATCGTCCTCGCGCGCCGCTGACGCCGCCGGCCCCCCTCCTCCTCCGTCCGAGCTCGAGGCCGAGCGCAACCACCTCCTGCGCTCAACCGCCAAACTCGAGGAATCCGTCCTCATAATCAAGGCCGCCATCGCGGGCGGCGACCCCGACCGCGAGCTGCGGGCCGCGCTGTCGGAGGACGTCGTGCTCATCGCCAAGCAGCGCGCGCGCGCGGCGGCGATTGCGGACGAGCTGCGGCGGCTGGGAGGGGCGGCGGCGGCGGGGCTCGAGGCGGCGGCCGAGCCGCGGTGGTTGACGGGCGAGAGGAGGGAGGGAGGGCGGAGGGACGGGGCGTCGGCCGGGGCGACGACGCCTCCGGCGCCGGCCGGCGATCCCGCCGCCCCCGAGGCGCCGCCGGGCGTGTGGCTGTGACATGTTTTGGGGCGAGGGGCGTGTGAGCAGCGGGAGCGGAAGGGAGTCGAAAGTCGTTCCTCGGCCTCGCCACCGCGCCGCCCCCCACCCACCCCCTCTCCCTGGCCCCGCCGACCCAAAATAGATACAGGGCCGGATGCCCAACCCTAATCCCTACTCTCTCTCCTGTCTCCCGGCCGGCTGGGGTCGAGCGCGCCGTCCCGGTCGGTGTGCGGGGCGGCGCGCGTGCGGCGGCCACCGCGTCGACGACGCCGACGCCGCGTCGCCGCCACCGCCACCGCCGCCGCCGCCACCTCCACCGCCGCCGCCGCCTAGGCGTCGCCACCCCACCGGAGACTCCCGCCGCCTCCCACTGTGTGCAGGGATCGAGCGCGAAACAGAGCGACCCCCAAAACCAAACCCGGCCCTCACTCTTCCTCCTCCTCTTCTTCCTCCTCTCCCTCCCCTCTCTCCGCCTGCACATGCAGCTCTGCCAGCGGTCGCAGCTCGCGCAGCAGGCGCCGGGCGGCGACAGCTTTCAATGGTGGCGGCTGCTTGGCTGGAGGGGCGGCGTCGGCGTCGCCGGCCGCGGCCGCCGCCGCCACCTCAACGTGCCTGTCCCTTTCCTGTCTCTCGCCAACCGCCGCCCGAATCAGCACTCTCAACCGGCTCGGGTCCGGCGCGTCGTCCCGGCCGGCGGCGGCCGCGGCGGCGGCCGCGGCAAAGGCGTCCGCTTCGGCGCCCGGGTCTCCGCCAGCGCTCAACGCGTCCCGCCACGCGAGCGCCAGCCATTCGGCATCCGCCCCCGCGGACGACGCCACATGCCTCCCTTGCGCAGCGGCCGCGACGGCCGCGGCAAACGCCGCCGCCGTCGCGCCGTCGTCCGCTTCTTCCGCCAACCGCTTGGCCGCCAGCCCCACCTCCCGACGCCGCGCCTGGTTGCGGCGCGGGAGGGAGCGGGCCTGGTTGATGGCGGTTAAAGCGGACGCAGGCAGCGGGCCGAGCGTCGCGAGCTGCGACGGCGAGAGCGCGGCCGCCGACTCGGCCGCCGCGCGCCAGGCGCGCTGCTCCTTTTTTGCCTGCGTCTTGGAGAGTACGTACTCGTCGTCGTCGTCGCCAGCCGCGGTGGCTAGCGCGCGCGGCGGCGGCGCCGGCAGCGCCGCCGCCATTCGACGCGCCGCCAGTCGCCCAGCGAGCGCGCCCGCGCGCCGCAGCGCGTGCCGCATGGAGAGAGGGTGGTGGAGAGTGTGAGAACGCGCGGTCGCCGCTCTTCTCACTCTCTCTTGGCCGCATTGGCCCTATGGCCGACGCCGCCGACGCCACCTTTGACGGCGCCGCCGACCGGGTCGCGTCCGCCGCCCTGGCCGGGACCCTGCCGGCGGGCGCCGCGCTCACACTGTATGCCCTCTTCAAGCAGGCGACGGCCGGCGACTGCGCGACGAAGCGCCCGCCGCTGTGGGACGTCAAGGGCCGGGCCAAGTGGTGAGACAAGAAGGTGGAGAGGGAGTGGTGGTGGCGGGGTTGAGCGCGGGACGCTCGCCTCCCACCTCTCTCCCCTCGTCCTCTCCAGGGCCGGGTGGGCCAAGCTCAAGGGCGTGGCGTGCGCCGACGCGCGGCAAGCCTACATCGCGGAAGCCGACTCGGCCGTGCCGGCGGCGACGACCACGGTAACCCCTTTCCCACCTCCTTCCTTGCGGTTCGGCCCCGTCTTCAGCGTGCCCACCCCCTCCGCCGATGGTGGCTTTGCCTGCCTCCCCCCTCTGACCGCCGCGGCGGCCGCAGGCGACGCGGCCGCGGTCTCTGCCCTGCTCGCCGCCGGCGCGAAACCTGACGCCTCCGACGCCGACGGCGCCACCGCGCTCCACTGGGCCGCAGACGCCGGCACCGTGGCCGCCGTGCGAGCCCTTCTCGCTGGCGGCGCGGCCGTGGACGCGGTCGACGGCGACGGCGCGACGCCCCTGATGTACGCGGCGCTGCGGGGGCACGCGGACGCCGCCACCGCGCTGCTCGACGCGGGCGCCGACCCGGACGCGGTGGACGGTGACAGGGAGGGCGTGCGGGATAAAGCGGCGCCGGGGTGGTGGGACGAGGGGAGGGGGCGGCCGGTGTGACGAGGGGCGGCCGCCGCCACAGCCGCGGCTCACACCACCCCCACCCCTCCACCACCCCCACCACCCCACACCCACCACTACCATGTCTGGCCGCGGCAAAGGCAAGGGCAAAGCGTCCAAGAGCGTGACCAAGTCGGCCAAGGCCGGTGAGTGAGAGAGTGGGGGCGGCAGAGGTGCGGGCAGTTTCGCACGCCCGCGCCCGCGTGGTTTGGATGGCGGCATTGGTGTGGCCGCGACGGCGGCCGCGCCGCGGCCGCAGGCCTCTTGGCGGCCCGGATGCGGGAGGCACGCGCGCGCGCCGCGCGCCGCGCCGGGCGCCCTTGCGATCGCGCTGCCCTCTCATGCACGCGGTGCGACACGCTGCACGCGACGAGGCGGCCATCGCGCGCGTCCGAGCCCGGACGCGCCGGCACCAGTGCCGGCCATCCGCGCGCCCACGGTCCCTCTTCCCCTCCTCTCCTTTAGGCCTGCAGTTCCCCGTGGGCCGCGTCGCCCGCTACCTGAAAAAGGGCAAGTACGCGTCCCGCATCGGCGCGGGCGCCCCGGTCTACCTCGCCGCGGTCCTCGAGTACTTGACCGCGGAAGTCCTGGAGCTCGCCGGCAACGCGGCCCGCGACAACAAGAAGACGCGCATCGTGCCGCGCCACATCCAGCTCGCGGTGCGCAACGACGAGGAGCTGTCCAAGCTGTTGGCGGGTGTGACGATTGCCGCTGGCGGCGTCCTGCCCAACATCCACGCCGTGCTGCTCGGCAAGGATGGGAAGAAGGGGTCGGGGTCGGTCTCGCAAGAATTTTAGAGCGGAGAGAGGAGGCGGCGGTTGGCCGACCGGCCAACCGCCAAAAAAACTCTAGACCAAAAAAAAACAAATCCAGCAACTGGTGTTATCTCAACACCACCACCACCGTCAAACCCGATCGCCAGCGGGAGAGAAGAGCGAGAGGGAAGGCGGGGAAAGGGTGGAGAGCGCGGCGGTAGGAGCGCACAGGCTCGCTCGCGCACACGCCACGGAGCCTCCCACTCCCTCACCCCACACCTCCCACACCCCATGCCGCCACCGCCGCTCGCCGCCGCCGTCTGATGACGGCCGCCGACGGCGGCGACGCCGCCACCGCTTCCCACCGCGCTTCAGCCCTAGCCGCCGACTCCACCACCGCCCACGCCGACGGCGCCTGGGCCCTGGACACGCTGGCGCGCCTGGGGTCGGCGCAGGGCGGCAATGCGGCGGCCGATGCAGACCGCCGCGCCGCGCTGCGCGTGCTCGCGGCCGCCGTCCTGGCGCCCCAACCACACTCGTCCGACACCGTGCTATACGCTATTACGCGTGCCGTGGTGGCGGGGCCGGCCGGTGACGGCTGCTGGGCCCTGGAAGCGCTCGCGCGAGGCTGGCCGGCCGACGCCGCGGCCGCCGCGGTCGCCGCCCTGGACCGAGTGCTGGCTGACGGAGGAGATGGTAGTAGTGACGCGTTCGAGGGGGAGGCGGCAGGTGAGAAGTTGGGAGGAGGGTTCAGGTTTCGGAGCCCGCGCGCGTGCGTGACTGCCTCCGACCCCCTTCTTTCTCTCTCTCTCAGGCCGGGCCGCGGCCATCGCGTGCGCGGCCGCTACCGCGGACGCGCACGCGGCGGCGACGGGCATCGCGTCTGGCTCTGTCGCCGCAGCGTGCGCGCTCGCCGCGCGCGCGGCTGACCCGGCCGCAGTCGCCGCTGTCTGGCGTCGGGTCGTTTTTGAACTGCTCCGCCGCCCTTTGAGACCGGGCGACGACGTGGGCGGCGGTCCGCGCCGGGCGCTGGCCGCCCGCGCGCACGAGCCCGCCGCCGCGGCCGCGGTGGTCGCAGCGGCGGCGGCCGCGGTCGACCAGTCCCTCTCCACCACGACCCGCACCACTGCCGATGCCTTCCTCGCGTGGGTTGCGGACGAGGTGGCCGCGGCCGCGCTGGCGCCGCGCGCGACGGGCGGCGCAGCGGCCGACACCCTCCACCCCCCTCCCTGGGCCTGCCTGGGGCGCCGCCTGGGGCGGGCGCGTCTGGCGTCTCTTTTGGCCAACGCTGCCACGGCTGGCAGCAACGGCGCGGCGGCCGCGCTGGCGGCCGCGGCGGTCGCGGCGCCCGCGCCCGACGCGGTGCTCGACGCCGCGCTGGCGGCGGGCGCGTCAGCCCGCGCGCTGTCCGTGCTCCACACCGTCGCCTCTGCCGTCGTGGCCGCGGGAGGGGGGAGCGGCGTGCGCCGGTGGGTGTCGCGCGGGTGGGTGTCGCGCGGCGTCGCGCCCGCCGACCGCGCCGCGACCTTGCTGGCGCTGCTTCCGCCGCCTTCTCGCCCCCCAGGCACTTTGGGTCATGAGCTCGCCACGGCCTTGGCATCTTCTTGGCCCGCCGCGCTGGCAGCCGCCGCGCGCAGCGACGCGGACGCAGCGGTTGGGGCGTTGCTGGAAGCGGCGCCGTTTCCGGCGTCCGAGTCCGCGGCAGCCGAAGCGGGCGGTGTCGCTGCGGCGCGCGCGATCGCGACCGCGGTCGCCCACGCCCCCGCCGCCCCTCACGCTCGCCGCACGCTCGCCCGGCTCGCGGCCGCCTCGCCCACCGCAGCTTCCACCGCCCTCACCACCATTCTGGACGCCGGCATGCTCCTCGCCTGTTCCTGCGCCGCCCGCCGAGCCCCTGCCGCCACTGGGCGGTCGCCGGCGTGGTGCGCGCCGGGGGGCGCGCGGGCGGCCGACGGCGCGCGCGTCGCGGTGGCGGTTCCGCTCGACGGTGGGGCGCTGTTTCCGGCCAAGGTTGAGGCTTGCCCTTTTGCGAAGGCCGTGCGGGCGGCCGATTGGGGGAGTGGAGGGAGGGCGGACGCCGCGGCGGCGGCGGCGGCCGCAGGGCGCGCGGCGGCGGCCGCCGCCGCCGGCGAGTCGCCCGACGACCCGTCCTCCCCGCCGATCGCCGCTTCTCTGGCCCCTTTGGTCGGTGCCCCCAAAGCCACCCTCGTCGCCGCCCAGCTGCGCCTGGCGGCGCTGGCGGCGGACGTGGTCATCGCGGCGGCCGACCCCGCGCCCCGCGCGCTTGCTCTCGCCGCCTCCCTCGCCACCACGCTCTCCGACGGCTGGGGCCCTCCTCCCCCCGACGGCGCCCCGGATGCCGCCGGCTGGCGCAGGGCGGCGGCGGCCACGCTCTGCCGCGCGCCGTTCACGCGCGCGGCGGCGGAAACCGCGGTCGCGCTCGGGGGGGCGCCGGCGGCCGCTCTGCTGGCGCCCGCGCTCGTTGCTGTGTTGGACGAAGCCGCGGCATCCCGGGACGGGGGCGCGAATGGAGACTGGGCGACCGCGGTCGCGGCGCGCGCGGCGTGGGTTTCCCCAGCGCTCGCCGCGGCCGCGGTCGCCGCCTCCGGATCCCCTTCATCATCGCACACCTTGCGCCTGGCCATCGCGGACGAGGCCGCGGCCGCCGCCGGCGTGCGCGCGGCGCGCGGCGGGCTGGGCCGCGCCGACGCGGCCGCGCGCGCGGCCGCGCTCGCGGCGGCCGAGGCGGGCGCTGGGGCGCTCCACGGTAGCGTGCGCGCCGCGCTGCGCGTGGGTAGTGGTGGTGGTGAGGGCGGCGGCGCCTTGTGAGAGCCGAGAAGGGTCTGGAGCCGACGCCGGCCGCGAGCTCGACGCGCGCTCTCTCTCTCCCCACTCCGCGCCCCGCCACCAACCTCCCACCCCCTCCTCCCCGTCCCCGGCGGCGCCGCACACGCACCCGTCCGCCGGGCGCCGGACGCAGGGCGCAGGCGCCGCGGCGCGCGCCGCACGCCATGGAGAACAACGAGGTCTCCGGCGCCAACGCGTGGATCGATTCCTACCTCGAGGCCCTGGTGAGAGAGAGCATGGGGATCGGGGATCGGGGGTGGCGGGAGGCGGGAGAGGAGGGATGGGTGGGGGCGGGTGCCGGAGCGTGCGGCTTTCGCCGCCCACCCACGCCGTCGTCCCCGGCGACCGACCGGCTCGCGGCCCGCGGCGATCGCGGCCCCGGCGGGCGCGCGCCCGCCGGCCGCCGCGCGCCCAACCCATCTCCCTCTCGTCCTCCCAGCTCTCCACCGGCCTCTCCTCCGAGTACTCCCGCCCCGCCGACCGCAACGCGCGCGACCGGGCCGGTGGCGGCGCACCGGGATCATCCGCCACCGGCCCCGGCCGCCCGCGCGACGCCAACGCGTCTGTCTACACCAAATATTATGTGAATCAAATCCTCGCCCTCGGCGAGCAAGGCATCAAGGGCGCCTGGGCGCGGGTAGGAGAATGGAGAGGGGAGAGGGAGGAGCGGGGTGGGTTTATTCTCTTTCCGAACCGACCCCCGCCGACCTCCCCCCCTCTGCCTCCTCTAGGCCGCGTCCAGCGGCGCCGCGTCCTCCGAAATGGACGCCCGCCTGGAGCACCTCTCCTGGCGCGTGTGGCACTTGAAGCGCAAACAAGAAGCGGTGCGGCGCGCGCACCCGGCGGCCGCGGCCGCGCGCGCGGCGCGCGCGCGCGCCGGCGCCGCGTCGTCGGCCGCCGCGTCCGACCTCGACGAGGACGACCTGCTGTCCCCGGCGGCCCCCCTGTCGACCGGCACGCGCACCACGCCCGCGGTGTCGGGGTTTCCGACGCCGCGCGCGTCGGCGGATGCCGGCCGCGCGCAGGGCACCGCCGCCGCCGCCGCCGCCGCGCTAGCCTCGCTCGCCGACCTCAAGCTGCCCGGCGCGCGCCGCCCGCCCCGCGTCCGCATCGCGGCACCTGGGGAGGAAGGTAGTGCCTCTGCCTCGGAAGCCTGGCTCACGGGCGGCTACGCTGGCTCGCCCGGCGCGTCGCCGCTGCGCGGCAAGCCAATGACTCTCGAAACTTCCCGCCCCGAGTCCGCCCGCCCCATCCCGGACCCCTTTGCCGGCCGCGTCGACGGTCTCTACATCGTTCTCGCCTCCATGCACGGCCTCGTGCGCGGGGACGCAATGGAGCTCGGCCGCGACCCCGACACCGGGGGGCAAGTCAAATACGTCGTGGAGCTCGCCCGGGCGCTGTCTCAGCACCCGGCCGTGTACCGGGTCGACCTCTTGACCCGCCTGGTGGCGGACCCGAAAGTCGATGCTTCCTACGCCTCCCCTCTCGAATGCCTCGTCCCGCCCGGCGACGACGGCGCGCTCGGCGGCGCGTACATCGTGCGCCTGCCCGCCGGCCCCCCCACCCGCTACCTGCGCAAGGAGCGGCTGTGGCCCCACGTCCGCGAATTCGCCGACCGGGGCGTGGCCCACGTGAAACTGACGCTCGCCGCGCTCGCCGACGCGGGCCGCCCGTGCGAGCTGTTTGCGCTGCACGGCCACTACGCCGACGCCGGCGAAGCCGCCGCCCTCATGGCGCACACCCTGGGGGCGGACATGGTGATGACGGGGCACTCGCTGGGGCGGAACAAGCTGGAGCACCTGCTCGCGAGCGGGACAATGAACAAGGCCGAGGTGGAGGCGACCTACCGCATCTCCCGCCGCGTCGAAGCCGAAGAGCGCTGCCTCGAGGCCGCCGTCACCGTCTTCACCTCCACGCAGCAAGAGGTGGATGACCAGTGGGGCCTCTACCACGCCTACTCGGCCAAAGTCGCGGCGGTCCTCGCCGCGCGCCCGCGCCCCGGCCGCCACATGCCCGCCATGGCCGTCATCCCGCCCGGCCTCGATTTCTCGGCCCTGAAAGTGGCGCTGCCGGACGACCCGGCGGCGCGGGAGATGATGGCGGCGCCGTACGGGTTTGGCGCGCTGATGTCGCCGCGAGGGTCTGGGGGCGGGGGGGGCGCCGACGCCCCGCCGCCGCCCGCCGACGGCCTGGCCGTCGAGGGCGCGCCCCCTCCCGCTCCCAACCCCTCGACCCTGGCCCCTCCGATGGCCATCGAGGACCCCCCGATCTGGTCTGAAATTTTTCGCTTCCTGCGCAACCCGCGCAAGCCCGCCATCCTGGCCATGTCCCGGCCCGACCCCAAGAAGAACCTGACGACGCTGGTGGAAGCGTTTGCCATGAACGCCACGTTGCGGCAACTGGCCAACCTCGTCCTCGTGATGGGCAACCGCGACACGCTCGACGGCCTCGCTCCCGGCTCGCGCGCGGTCGTCGAAGCCGTGTTCCGGCTGGTGGACGACCATGGGCTGTGGGGCTCGGTGGCGATGCCCAAGCACCATTCGCAAGCCGACGTGTCCGACATCTACCGTTTGCCCCTCGCGACGCGCGGCGCATTCGTCAACGTCGCGCTCCAAGAACCTTTCGGCCTCACCGTCATCGAGGCCGCCGCGCACGGCGTCCCCTGCGTGGCGACCAAAAACGGGGGGCCCGTCGACATCATGGCCACGCTCCACCACGGCCTGTTGGTGGACCCGACCGACGCGCGCGCGGTCGGCGACGCGCTGCTCGCCATCCTGACCCGCTCCGACTCGTGGGACGCCATGTCCGCCTCCGGCCTGGCCAACATCCACGCCTACTCGTGGCCCTCGCACTGCACGCGGTACCTGGCGACGCTCGACGCGCGCAAGCGCGCGGTCGCCGCGGCGGCGCGCGCGCGCGCGCGGCTATCCGGGACGTGGGACGTCGGCGTGCGCGGGCCTTCTCCGTCGCCGTCGCCGCGAGCCCTTGGCGCTCACGTGGGCGGCGGCGGGTCGGCGGGCGCGCTCGGGTCGCTCGGCGGCGCGCTGTCGCCCTCGCGCGGCGCGCCGCCGCGCTCGCCGGGGCCGCGCGTCCCCGACACCCTGTCGGACGACGAAGGCCGCCTGCGCACCGCGCCGCCGCCCCTGTCCCTTGCGACCGCTCTGGACGACGGCGCGGTGCCCGACGCGAGCGCTCTCGCGCGCGGCGCGAGCGCGGCGGGCGGCGGCGCGCGCGTTTCGGGCGACGCTGGCCGCCCGCGCGGCTGCGGGCGAGCGACGTTGGTCGTCGTGCCCCTGGACGGCGCACACAGAGCGCCCGCGGCGGCGGCCGTGCTGCGCGAGCTGGCGGCGGCCGCCGCGCGCGCGGCGCCCGGCGCCGCGCCCGGCCTCGGCGTCGCATCGATGCTCGGCTTTGACGCCACCACCTCGGCCCTGCGCGACGCCGGCCTCAACGTCGACGCCCTGGACTTTGTCGTGTGCAACGGCGGGGCCGACATCTGGCACGCGCACGAGGGCGGCGGCAAGGCCGACGGCGCCGCCGCCTCCTCTTTGGTCCGCTGGGTCGCCGACGACGCGTGGGAGGCGCACATCGCGTTCCGCTGGGACCGTGCCAACCTGGCCCGCTTTGTGTCCAAAGCGCTGAGGCCCGCGGAGGCGGGCGGCGCCGCGGGCGCACCCCCCCCGCCGCCCGACGCGGGCGTCGCGTCCCTTTTGCGCGCGCTCGACGGCCTCGCCCCCGCGGCCCTGCACCCCCACCACGTCCTGCTCGAGCTCGACGCCGCCGCGGCCTCCAGCGCGGTCACCCGGCCGCCGGCGGCCTGGGGCCGGTCGTCGCTGTACGGCGCGCCGCCGCCGCCGCGCGCGCCGTCCGACGGCGGCGCGGCCGCCCTCGACGTCGTCGACCGCCTGCGCCGCCGCATGCGGTCCAACGGGTACCGGTGCCACATGACGCTGCAGGCGGTGCCGGTGGAGGGGGAAGGGGGGGGGGGGGGGGGGCCGCGCGCCCCACCCCCCCGCGCCCCCCCGCCCGCCCGCCGCCCCCCGGCCCGGGCGGCGCCCCCCCCCGCCGCGCGGGGGGGGGGGGGGGGGGGGGGGGGGGGGGGGGGGGGGGGCCGCCCCAGCGCGCGCGACGCGCTGACCGCGCGCCTGCACATCACCCCCCTGCGCGCCTCGCGCGCGCTCGCCCTGCGCTTCCTGTCGGCCCGGTGGTGCGTGCCCATGGACGACGTGACGCTGGTGACCGCGCCGTCGGATGTGGTCGTGTCGTCGCCGAGCGACGGCGGCCGGGGCGCTGCCGCCGGGTCGACCGACGGCCCGCCTCCCCGCGCCCCGTCCCCCGCCGTCGCCGCGTCCGACGCGGCCTACGGCCCCGTCATCGACGTCGCACCCCACACGAGCGACCTGGTAGAGCTCGCGTCCGGCGCGGGCCCGGTGCGGGTGCTGCTGCCGGCTGCGTCGCCGCGCGCGCTCCCGCCTGCATCCTCCCCTCTGCTCCACCGCCTCGCCTTCCGCATCGACCCCGCCGACTTTGCCGGGCGGGTTGAGCTGGCGCCCGAGTCCAGTCTGGCGGCAGGGCTGGCGGACGCGATCGTCGGGAAGGCGCCCCTGGGGTGGGCGGCCGGCGCTCTCGGCGCGTGGGCGTCGGCCGGCGGCCGCGGCGGCGCCGCCGACGCGCCCCCCTTCCGGGGTCTGTCCTCCCTGGAGGAGCCGCGCGGGCTGGACGCGAGCGTGTGGAAGCATTAGGGGAGGGAGGAGAGGGGGGACGGGGGGCGGGGTCGAGTGAGGCCGCCCCAAAAACACAAAACGATGGCAACCGCCCTGCATGCAACCACCCCGCCACGCTGCCGTGCCCGTGCTCTGGAGACGGCGCCGGGTGTCACACGGCGGCGGGGGCGGGAGGAGGGGGAGAGGGGGGGAGGGAGGTGACGCGGGGGCATAAGGGTCGGACGGGGGGGGCAGCGGCGGGGGCCCAAGACTCGGAGAATCGAAAAAAGCGGGGCGCACACAGGCCGCCTCTATGCATATGCACCATCAGATCGATCATAGGACGACGCGCACCGAGTCGGCCGCCACGGACCGCCCGCCGACAGGCGGCCCGCACGGCGGCGACCGCGCCGCCGCCCACGCGGCGGCGGGCGGCGCGCCGCACGCGGCGGGCGAGGGGCCCAAGGGCGACGGGGGGGGGCGGGAGGCGAGGGCGGGGCGCGCGGCCGACGCGGCGGTCGGCGGGCGCGACGGGCGCGCGAACAGGGCGCCGCCGCCGTCGGCCGCCGCCGCGGTCGCCGCCGCCACGTCCGCATCCACCGGCACCTGCAGCGGCGCTTTGCGATCGCCGGTGGTCAGCAGCAGGCGCACGACGAGGGCGGACGCGGACGCGCCGCCGGCGCGGCGGCCCGCGCGCGCGCCGACGCTGAGGCTCCCGCGCCGCGGCCACAGCACGCGCTCCGCCGCCAGCTCGCCCTCTGCGGGCGCAGGGGCGTCGAGGCCGTCCGCCGGGTAGAGGACGGCGGCGCCGCCGGCGGCGAAGACGGGGCGCGCGGGGAGGCGCGGGGGGGGACGGGGCGGCGCGTCGCTGCCCCCGCCGCCGCCGTCGCCCGCCGCCAGCGCGGCCGCGCGGCGCGACCCCGGGCGAGCGAACGCCTCCCGGTCGTCCCGGGGCGCGCCGCCGCCCCCGGGCTCGCGCCTGCGCCCGCCGCCCGCGCGGCCGTCGCGGCGGCGGCGCGCGCCCGAGCGCGAGCGCCGCGCCGGCTGGGGGGGGGCGCCCACGCGGGCGCCGGGAGGGAGCACCCACTTGACGGTCTCCTTGGCCAGCACCAACGCCTCGCCCTCCCCGTCGTCGTACACGACGCGGTGCGCGCCGGCCGCGGGGTCGAACCCGGCGACGACCCCGCCGTAGAAGCGCGCGTCGCCGCGCCAGTAGACCGCCACCCGCCATCCAAGCGCCGCCGGCCCTTCCGGCGGCGCGGCGCGCGGCGCGAGCGCGGTGTGGGCGGCGCCCGGGTGCGAGCCCGGCACGCCAGCCCCCGGCCGCGCGTGCGGCGGCGGCGGCGGCGGCGGCGCCTGGAGCGCCTCGCTGGCGGGCGCCACCCATTCGTCCTCGCCATCGTCGTACAGGACGCGCACCGCGCCGGACGCGGCGTCGGTGTCGACGACCGAGCCGGGGCAGAAGCAGGCCGCGGCGTCAAACCACAGGGAGACCCGGTCGCCGGGGGCGAAGGCGGGGGCGGAGGCGCCGGCCGCGGGGGGGGGGGGGCGCGAGGAGCCGGCCCCGGCCGCCGCCGTCTTGAGCGGCGACGGCGGCGCGCCGGCCGCGCCGCCCGCCGCGCGGCCGTCGCCCGCGGGCGCCGCGCCCAGGGCGGCCATGGCGGCAGCCAGCTCGGGGCACGCCCCGCCCGCCGACCGCGCCCGGGGCGCGAGCCAGGCGACGCGGTCGCGCCCGAGCGGGAGCCACTCGTCGGCGCCGCCGTCGAACGCGACCTTGGCCCGCTTGTGGTAGGCGTCGTACGCGGACAGGGTGCCCCTGTAGAACGCGCGGTCGGCGTCGCACCAGACGGCAAGGCGGCCGCCGAGGGCGGCGGCCGCGGCGCCGCCAGACGCGGGGCGGCGCGACGGGCGCGACGAGCGCGAGCGCGGGCGGGGGGGGAGGGGGGCGGCGCGCGGGGCGCCGCCGTCGCCCCCCTTGGACGCGTCGCGCGCCAGCAGGAGGCCGGCCGCGATGGGGGAGAGGGGCATGGGCGCGTCGCCCTCGTCCGACGACGCGCCGCCCGCGCTGCCGGGGTGCGCCGCGTGCGCCTCCAGCAGGCCTTCCAGCAGGCCGGCGACGTCGGCGTCGCCCACGTCGCCCATGGGGGGGGGGGTGAGGCCCAAGCCCGCGAGCGGGTCAAAGGGTTGGGGCGTCGAGCGCGCGCGGCGGCCGCGGCGCGCGCCGCCGCCGCCGCCCTCGCCCGGGTCGGCGTCGGCCGCCACCGCGGCCGCCACGACGGCCGCCGCCGCGGCGGCCGCGGTGCGGCGGGACGCGGTGCGCGGCGGCCCGCGCGCGGCCAGGCCTCCGGCGCGCTTGGCCGGCGGCGACGGCGGGCCGCCGCGGCGCGCCGACCGCGGCGGCGGCGCCACGTTTTCTTCTTCCTCCTCGGACGACGACGAGGACGCCGAATCGGGCGCGGGCGCGCCGTCGTCGTCCGACTCGTCGTCCGTCCACGCGGCCCGGCGCGCGCGCTTGGGCGGCGAGGGCGCGGCGCGGTCGCCGCCCGCGCCGGCGCCGCCGCGCGCGCGCGTTGCGCGCGCGGCCGCCGCCTCGGCCTCTGCCCCGAGCGCCGCCCCGTCGTCCGCCGGCCACGCCGACCGCGGCGGCGCCAGCCCCGCCCAGACGACGGCTTCGCGGGCCAGGGCCAGGGTCTGGACGTCGCCGTCGGCGTATGTCACGCGGTGGTGGTCCCCGTCCCCCGCGTCCCCGGTCACCCGCCCCGCGTACCAGCGCCCCATGGCGGGCCAGAAGACGCGCACCCGGCGGCCGACGGCGGCGGCGCCGGACGGGGCGGCGGGGGAGAAGGTGGGGTTGCGGGACGAGGAAGCGTGCGGGTCGAGCCAGGCAAAGCGGCAGGCGGAGAGGAGGGCCCAGGCCGAGTCGGGGCCGCCCTCTTCGGAGCGGGCGCGGCGGCGGCCCGCGCGCGGCGGCGCCGCGGCGTCGGCGTTGTCGAGCTCGACCCTGTGCCGCCCGCGCGCCGCGTCAAACGCGGCCACGACGCCCACGGGCCACTCCTCCGGCTCGCCGCCGCCGCTGGGCGGGGCGAGGGCGATGCGGCGGCCGACAGCTTCCGCGCCGGCGACGAGCGGGGGGAGCCCGTCGGCGGGGGGGGGGGAGGTGGGGGGCATGGGGGCGCGCTGCTGGTGAATGGGGTGAGGGTGTCTCGTTGTCCCATTCTCGGGCGCGTGGGCCGGCGCCGGCCCCGCCCCGGCGCGGCGGGGAGCCGCAGGGCGCCCGCCGGGGCCATCGGCGCCCGCGCGCGGCGCGCGCGGGCCTCCCTGCAATGCTCGCTCCGCCCCGGGCGGCGCGCAAAGACGCCACCGCATCGACCGGGCGATCGGACGGGCGACAAAGCGCCGCCTGCCTCCGCCCCGCCCCCGCGCGCCCCCCGCGCGCCTCCCGTCGTTCGCACCTCGTCGCCCCGGAGGCCCTGGCTCTATCCGCGAGCGGCGCGGACCGCGCTCGCGCAACCGCACCGGGGAGGGGCGCGGCGGGAGGCGCGCCGGGGGCGGGCGATCGGGGGCGCGTTCGACCGCGTGTGCGGCGCCGGGCGCGCGCGGCCCGCCAAAACGCGCTCGGCGCACAAAGAGGCGATAGAGGGGGGGGGTGGCGGGCGCGAGCCCGCCTGGAGCACGCCCGAGCCCGAGAGAGGTCGACCGCGTGCCGAGGCGGCGGCGGGCGGGGTGGCGGGCGGGCGAGCGCGCCGCGCGCGCGCGCGCGCGGGGGGGACGCGGCGTGCGACAGCGCCCCACCCCGCCACAACCCTGTCACCCAGCCTCCTCCTCATCCCCACCGCCCCCAGCGGCCGACGGCGACGACGACGGCGCCTCCCCCCCGCGCGCGGCGGCCGCCGCGGCGCCGCCCGACACCGACGGCGCGGCGGCCGCGCCGTCGACGAGCTCGCCGAAAGAGGTCGATATTTCGTCGTACAGGGCGACGACCTGGAGGGGGGGGGGGGCGGGGTGGGCAGAGGCGGACACCCCCCCCCCCCCCCCCCCCCCCCCCCCCCCCCCCCCCCACCCGCCCCCGGGGGGGGGGGGGACCCCC
>Ga0315277_10006491_pt1 | contig 15287 bp, 12 predicted proteins | sample YL17G05_15_MG_FD_203695 | JGI IMG/M metagenome (GOLD analysis project Ga0315277, IMG submission 203695) | Sediment microbial communities from Yellowstone Lake, YNP, Wyoming, USA - YL17G05_15 | ecosystem: Environmental > Aquatic > Freshwater > Lake > Sediment | place: USA: Wyoming | collected...
CGGCGGCACTCCTGCCTCCATGAGGAGCCTCGCGACCACATCAGGAGCATCAAGCGCCTTCGGTTCCCTGAGTTCGATCAGGGGCGGGTCGGCGTCGCGTGCCGGCTGCGGCTGAAAGCCGGCCTTCCTGAGCGCAGCGTCTGCGGCAGCAAGGTCTTTCGCGCCGACATTGAGGCGGCGGTTGCGTCGTCGCTCCAGCTCGTCTGCGGACTGCTCTTCAATCATCCGGCCCCGGTGCACGATGCCGATGCGCGTGGCCAGGCGGTCGACCTCGGTCAGGATGTGGCTCGACATCAGGACCGTCGTCCCGCGCTCGCGCGAGAGCGTGCGGAGGAGTTCGCGTATCTCGATGACCCCGGCCGGGTCAAGCCCATTCGCCGGTTCGTCGAGAATCAGCAATTCCGGGTCATGGATCATGGCGCGGGCCAGCGCGAGCCGCTGGAGGTTGCCGAGCGACAGCGTTCGCGCCGGGCGGCTCGCGTACTCACCCAGCCCGAGCTTCTCAATGGCGCGGTCCACGGACGCGCGGTCGCGAGCGTCCTGAAGCCGCCGAGCCACCTCCAGGTTCTCACGAACGGTCAGCCCGGGATACGCGGCCGCTCCTTCAACAAGATGGCCGACCCGTCGCCACACTCCTATTGCCTCAGCGCGGACGCGCCGGCCGAACAACTCGGCATAGCCAGCGGTAGGCGAAATCATGCCCAGCAGCATGCGGATCGCGGTAGTCTTGCCGGCCCCGTTGAGCCCAAGGAAGCCGTATATCTCCGCCCGTTCGATTCGCAGGTCGGCCCGGTCGAGAGCGAGCACACCGCCGCGATAGCGCTTGCTCAAGGCAACGGTGCGGACCACGAGTTCACTCATCGGGGCTACTGCGACAAGGTTGAGGGGAGGGACTGCATCGCGGTCATGGTAGCGGCCGAGCGCCTCAAGTCAAATGCGCGGCTCTTGACAGAGGTATCCCGGCCAGACACCGGCGGACGGCTCTTGCCTAGCCGATGCTACCCTTGGGCGCACCGTATTGCACCAGCACATGCCAGAGCTGCTTGAGGTACTGGAGCGTCTCCGCATAGGTGCCCCAGTCCTGCCACGATTCGGGTTCCAAGCGTAGCGAGACCGCCGATCTGCCGATCTTGGCCACATCAAGAATGCCATCACCGGCAATCCGACGGGCAAGGGGCGGCATGGCCGGGCCGCGGAAGTCATCCGGGACCTTGCTCACCGGAAGGACGAATCCAGGATGCCAGTCAAGGGCAATGTGGTATCTGGAACAGATGGACACGAGCTGGCCCTCGATCAGAGTCCCCTGGAAGGCGGGGTCGGCAACGAGCCATTCGACATCAGACTCCAGCTCGACCGCGCCGTGAACCTGGGCTTCAATGAAGCTGTCAAGAGACCTGCCGACCCGGCGCGCGGCCGGGCTAGGATACTGGCTGGAGAGCTCATTCGGCAGGCGCGCGAGAAACCCGGCCACTGTGATGTCGTTGATGCCCAGTGCACCTCCGTCTTTTGCGACTTCCTCGAGCAACGCTGCCATGACGCAATCCAGGGCGGCGAGTGTTCCTGAATGCTCGAGGGCCAGAGGGCTTTGGCTTCCGCCAAAGGTGAAGGAGCAGCGTTCGGAAACTGCGCGGTGCAGGACGAGGTAGCAGGAGCCGAAGCGCGGCGCCGGTCCGTCCGCATAACGAACCAGCTCGAGCGCACCGTATTTGGGCGTTCCGCCAGCGAGACACCGGGGGCCTGGTAGGCGCCACCGAAGAGACGCTCCTCCCAAGAGTCACGCTCGCCACCCGGGAATGCCGTGAGGCTTCCACTCGACAAGCCGGTCTCGAACTGACTTCGGTATAACCCTTCCTGCAGAAACGACTCGACGACGCTGTGACCCTCCCTGTCCAAACGGTCTGGGTGAAAATGAAGCACGACCCGCGCATGGTCGCGGATGGCTTGCATCGCCTCGTCAAGTACTGCCTCCTCCAAATCGGCCTGCCGCAGAATCCCGCTCAGGGTATCGCGTGCCCTTGAGCTCCGGCGGGCCGAGAGCGCTTCTACGTGACGCAAGGCCCCGAGTTGAGAAGAAGACAGTCGCCCCAACTGGAGTTTCCTGTCTGCGCGGTGTCCGTCGGCCGGATTCCTGCTATCCATCGGCCCACCAAGGGGCTCCCGTGGATGCCGTGGGCGTCTGGGGAACAGCTCACTCATCTCAACTCGCCAAGGCCGTTAGCCGATAGCTGTCGGCTCTCGTTCATCGCGGACATGGTAACGGCCGGGCCCCTCAAGTCAAACGCGCGGGCGGGATTCGGCCCCTGCCGGCCCGACGCGCCCAACCCGGTCAAAGCCCCGGATTTTCCTTCACGCTTGGCCGGAGCACGGGAGGCCCCGGTATTCCCAGTACTCGAAAAGAAACACTTGACATCCAAGATCATATTGTTAGTATTGCGAGAACAATACGGAGGACAGGTTGAAATCCACTGCGCGCGCTGCGAGTCTGTTGACCGGTGTCGGGCTCACCGGGCTCGAGGCGGTCGCCTACATTGCCCTGCTCGAGGAGCCCGGGGCCACCGCCTACCGGGTCGCCCAGCTGATCGGCAGGCCGCCGCCCAACACCTACAAGGCGATCGATGCGCTGCTCGCCAAGGGTGCGGTCGTGGCCGACGAGAGTTCCGGAAGCAGGACCTATGCCGCGCTGCCGATCCGCGAGTACCTGAACTCGAAGCGCCGCCAGCTCGATGTCCAGCAGGATGAGATCGAGCAAGGGCTGGCCGGTATCAGCACCAGCTCGGTCGAGCAGGGCATCTTCCGGCTCACCGCCGCCGACCAGGTCTACGAGCGGTGCCGAACCATGCTTGACCGCGCCGAGTCGGTCGTGCTGATCGACGCCTTCCCCGCGCCCCTGACCGAGTTGAGGAAAGCGGCGCAGTCCGCTGCCCGACGCGGCGTCGATGTCTTCATCAAGCCGTACGTTCCGACCTCAATCCCGGGCTGCGACTTCCTCGCCGCCGAACGGGATGCGCCGCAACTCAAGGTCTGGAATGGCGACTGGCTGAACGTCACAGCTGACTGCTCGGAGTCGGTCCAGGCGTTCCTGGCGAAGGACGGGACCGGGGTCCACGCCGCAACGTGGTGCCGCAACCCCTACCTGGCGATGCTCGACTTCAACGGCATGGCAAGCGAGTTCATCCTCACCCGGGTGATCCAACTCGCAGACAAGGGAAGCGACGGCCGGACGATCGAAGCCGAAATCAAGGGGCTGATGCGGCGCTACATGAAATTCGAGCCGTTTGTCAGCGGCATCCCCGACGCCTGGCTCATTCACCCCAAGCAGGCTTCGAAGCGCGGGGGCAAATCCAAAGGGAGGTAGTATGTGTTGCTGCATGCCGGTTCTGGAACTGTTCTGGGATGAGCCGGGCCGTCCGAGCCGAGGAGGCCAAGTTGACCCGCAAAAGCCGAAGGGGCGGCGGCCGGTCGGCCGCAAGATGCACCCGGGCGTGGCCCGGAGAGGACACTAGAGGAGGACAATCATGTCCACCGCTGCGACAAGACTGCTGCGGACGATGAGGTGAACCGGCCCTTGCTCTCCGCCCTGTGGCCGGTCCTGGCGGCCAGCCTGGTATCAGCCGGACCGGGCCATGCCGGCTACCCGGAGACTGCCAGCCTGCCCGTTTCTGACACGCTCCACGGCACGGTGGTCGTCGATGACTACCGCTGGCTCGAGAACGGGGCCGACTCGCTGGTCCGGGCCTGGACCGATGTCCAGAACCGGCTGACCCGGTCTTTCCTCGACACCCTGCCGCAGCGCGAGTACCTGCTGTCCCGGCTCGCGGCGCTCAGACGCTATGACAAACAAGGCATGCCCTTCCGGGTTCCTGACGGCACCGCGATGTTTCACTGGCGTAAGGCTCGCGACCAGGAGAAGGCCGTGTCGTATGTCCGGGAAAACGAGAGCCTGCCCGCGCGGATTGTCTTCGATGAGAACAAACTCGATCCCGACCGGCAGTTGCTGAGCTTCTCGCCGTCACGCGACGGCAAGTACATCGCGCTCGGCCTCGCCCAAGGGGGAAGCGAAGACGCCCGCATCCGGGTCATGAAGACTGCTAGCCGCGAATTCCTGCCCGACACGCTCAGGGGCTCCCGTCAGTCATGGGTCTCCTGGGTCCATGATAACGTCGGGTTCTATTACACGGCGGCGCCACGGCCCGGCACGGTACCCCAAGGCGACGAGGCCTACTGGCACACCGTCTACTTCCATCGACTCGGCACGCCGGGCGACCAGGACAGGAAGGTCTTTGGCCACGATTCCGTCCGCGAGTACTTCCACGTCTGCCAGGTTAGCGAAGACGGTCGATACGCGGCGTTCGTCAGGGCCAGCATGGCCGGCGTCAACGAACTCTATCTGCAAAGGCTTGACTCGGGCGGGTCGATCTATCCGGTTGCCACCGGCATGGACGCAACCTACGGCGGCGCAATCGTCGACAGCCTGCTTCTCATCATGACCGATGCCGGCGCGCCGATGGGCAAGGTCGATGTCACGCGTCTCGACCAGCCGCAGCGCGAGAACTGGCGGGCGTTCGTGCCGGAGTTGCCGGATGCCCGTTTGGTGGACGTCAAACCGATTAGCGGCCGAATCTACCTGACCTACGAACAGCAGGCGCACACCGTGGTGAGGATCCATGACCGGGACGGTCGGTTCCTGCGCGAGATGCCCTTGCCCACGCTCGGGACCGCATCGGTTGACGGTAGCTGGCAGTCCGACGAAGTCCGGGTCTGCTTCTCGTCGTTCACCTATCCCGGCAGCCAGTTTTACTACAGCTTCGAGGGAGATTCACTGGAGCTGTTCTTCCAGCCGCCGCTCGGCATCCAGTCCGACCGCTATGTCACCGAACTGGTGTGGTACAAGTCCAAGGACGGCACGCCGGTTTCGATGTTCATCGTCCGTCCCCGGAACCTGGTCCGCGACGGCAACAACCCGGTGCTGCTGACCGCGTATGGTGGATTTGGCATGTCGATGACCCCGAGCTACAGTTCCCCCTACGTGACCTGGCTCGAAGCCGGCGGAGTCATCGCGGTGGCCCATGTCCGGGGCGGCGGCGAGTACGGCCGACGCTGGCACGAGGCCGGCAAGTTGGAGGGCCGGCAGCGGACATTCGAAGACCTGATCTCCGCGGCCGAGCGGCTCGTGGCAGAGAAGTACACCCGTCCCGGACGTCTCGCGCTCTACGGAGGCAGCAACGGTGGCCTGACCGTGGCAGCGGCGATGGTGCAGCGACCCGACCTGTGCCGGGCCATCGTACTCGACCGCCCCATCCTCGACATGCTGCGCTATCACCTGTTCGGGCCGGCCAACATGTGGGCAGACGAATACGGCACTGCCGACGACTCGGCCCAGTTCCGCTACATCGCCCGCTACTCGCCTTACGAGAACGTCAGGACAGGAGTGGACTACCCGGCAGTGCTGCTGGTCGGGAGCGAGAATGACTTCCGCGCCGAACCGTGCCACGTCCGGAAGATGGCTGCCCTAATGCAGGCTGCCAATCCGGACGGCGAACCCGTGCTGCTGTCGGTGGAGGGCACTTCCGGTCACTTCGGCGGGACAACCGAGACCTCTCAAGTCGAGCAGGCTGCCGACCGCCACGCGTTCCTGATGACCATGCTTGGTATGCATGCTCCGCTGCCCGCGCCTGACCGCGCCGATCCTCACTGAATGCCGGAACCACTGCCTTCCGTGCGGTGGTGAGCGCTCACGGCCTACCGGTTGTGACGCCTGCGTTTGGCCTGTTCGATACGTGCCCGCGCGTACCTGTACAAGTCTTGCACCTCGGCAAGCATGAACTCCCGTTCCTGGGGCGTCGACCGACCCGCGTATGACTTCTTTGCAGCTTCGATGAGGAATCTCCATTCCGGCAGCGCATCGCAGGCCCAACCGGCCGCGGCTGCCTTGGAGACCACTACCTCTCTCGTTTCGTAACTGTAAATCAGGCGGCACAGGTTGAGAATGCAGTAGTCCGGGTAGTCGTGCAGGTGCTTTTCCACGTAGTGCAGCTCACCTCGCAGCGCCTTCTCAATCTCCGGCCACGTCGCTGGCGAGTAGACACCCCTGGGGTCCGGTCCGTGAAGAACGATGCACCGCCCGGCCCGGATATGTTCACGGTGCAGGGCCCATGAATTGTCCGTCGCCCTCTGCCACATCTGGCTTCTGGGGAGCTTTCTTCTGCAAGCATCTTCAAGAAGGATGTAGTAGCCATCCAGCTCTCCGCCAAGTGGAGGGAACCGCTGGGCGAGTGACTTGTGCAGCTCCTCCAGGGCCGTGCACTCGCGTGCAGTGAGCGACTCCTTCAAAACGACGTGGAAGTCGATGTCTCGTGCGGGCGCTGAGTCGGGAAACGCGGCGGCACCGTAGACGTACGCGCCGAACAACTTGTCTCCCAGGATCGTCCTGAGGCCTTTCACGAATGCGTCGCAGACAGTTCGGACTTCCTTCGACCTGCTCACTTCGTATTCCAGTCCCCGCACGGCCGAGAGACGGGAGCCGCTCTCTTCTGACTTGCTGGCACGCCGCCCTCATGCGGCCGCGACGCGCTGTTCATCGCGGACACGACAACGGCCGGGACGCGATGGTCAGACGCGCAGAACTCGGTACCCAACCCTCGACCAGATTGGATGCTTTACTTCGTCCCTGCATATACGCCATAACCGAAGTGGTCAGCGTGCTCTCTGAAGAATCTACTCATGGTGCGCATGCGCTTTCTAATCCGGTTGTTGGTCAGATACCTGGACATCACCTTGCTGGTGTTCACTAGACCTTCGTCGGCCAACATGCTCCTGAGTCCGGCGTTCCCCAAATCGAAGTTCTGGACCGCCAACTGCTTTACACCTGCCTCCCTGAAGAGATCCTCCCACCCCTGGAAGGTGTGAACGTTCTGCATGCAGTAGGCGCAGAGCACTTTCGAGACCGCGTCCAGGAAATCCACGGTTGGCGGCTTCTTCCAGGACAGCTCAAGCCACCCGAGATGGCCGCCAGGCTTGGTGACTCGCAGCGCCTCCAGAATGGCCTTTCGTTTGTCTGCTACTAGAACGAGCATGGCTTGAGATACGGCGACATCAAACTCGTTGTCAGGAAATGGCAACTGCAGGGCGTCACCTACACGAAAGGTCACCCTCCCTGTCAGTCCTTTCCGCTTCGCGAGGGTAGTCGCCTGGCCGACCAAATCATCAGAGATGTCGATTCCGGCCACCTCACAACCGTACCTCTCGGCAAGGTAGACTGCACTTGTGCCCTTGCCGCAGGCGATATCGACTACCCTTGTGCTGCTGTCCAGGTGACATGACTCTGCCAACCTGCGGGTGGCGGCGAATCCGCCGGGGTGAATCACTGTCATCCCCACGTGGTTGGCCATGAAGTCGAAGATGTCGCATCCTTCAAGTGTGCACTCGCATCGTTTTTCACTCATGGGTGACTCCTCTCAGAACCGCCCGATACTCACGGCGCGGTGCCAGACGCGGCTGTGAAGCGCGCTGCGCTTCCTCGTCGCCATTTGCCCGGGTCCGCAAGCATCAGGCCCGCGGCCACGGCTACCGATGCTAGCGCCGTCACCAGCAGGTCGACCTTCCCGCCACTGAAGCTCATCCAGACCAGTGATATAGAGCAGTTGGATGTCAGATGATACATGATGGCCGCCCAGACGCTGCCGCGGGTTGCCAGGTGCAGCCAGGTGAAGACGACCGCACCGCCCAGTGTCCCGAGCGCGAACATCCCGAAGTTGAGGACAGGGTCTCCCCACAGTTGCTGGATTGTGCCGGGGACAAAGAACAGCGGCAGGTGCCACAAGGCGTGGATCGCGCCCAGAATGAGGCTGGACCGGAGGTTTCCCCAGCGTGCCAGCAGTCGGTCCAGGGCAAAGCCGCGCCAGCCGAGCTCTTCCGAAACCGGCCCGAACAGAAATATCTGGACCGCGAACCCGGCCAGCAGCATCGGCTGGACCAGAGGGGCAGGCAGCCAGACGTGCCCCCCGCGTAGGAGCTGAACGGCCACCCGAACTCCGGCAATCAGGGCTGGCGCCAGCAGGATCACGAAATAGGGCCGGCTGCCAAGGTTGAACCGGATGCACCGCTTCCACAGGTCGCGCAAGCCGGCCCGCCCGCCGGCGTGCGATGTCATCAGCACGCCCACAATCGAAGGGGCAAACCCGCCCAACGCGAGCAATAGCAGCCCGCCCGGCGTTGGTGTGGGTTGGCCTGGGTTGACCGACCCGCCGGGAATTCGGAAGACGACCATCGTCCACCAAGCCAGCCAACTGATGGCGTACGTCAGCACCAAGAAAGCCCGGAGGCCGGTCTTGCTACCTGCCTGGGGCGGCGACGACGTCATTCTAGTCACGGTGCGTCAGGTAGGACGAGCACCGCAGGGAATTGTTACCACGCTGGGAGGTCGCAGGATGCCGTCTTCTCCCCATGCCATAGGCTGTTGGCCGTCAGCCGTTGGCGCACACGCGGCGGCTCGGCCTTGGGCAAGTCCTTGTGCAGCCATACCCTGAGCCTGGTCGAAGGGTTCAGCATCGTCTCGCGCTCACCCTCCTGTCGTGCAGGGCTTCGTCGGCCTCACCGAATGGGACTGTCCCCTTCGGCCCCTAGACACGCGGCATCCCTCGCCAAAGGAAATACATCAGCGGCAAGCTCACCACAAGCAACCCGATTCCGCTATACCCGCCCGCGAATCCACCAGAGTACCTGCCGGTCACAATGGTCCCGACATTGTGGCCGATCCCCTGCAGCCCCATGAAACCGGCATATGCGATACTGAGCTTGTATGCCCACCGCCTGTCATTCAAGACAAAGAAGAACAGAACTGCCGGAATGCAGAGCAGCACCCAATTGACTGCCAAGTACCTGCCAAGACCCAGCTTGGTCAGCAGCCAGAACCGTCCCCAAAGCTCCTCGAACACATGGGCTACATGCCCGGCCAACATCGCCAGATAAAGGGCGATGATTCTATTCTTCCTGCGGGTGTCTGCTCCTGCTGATGTCACGCTCGTTCATTCCGCAAGGCTGAACGAATCCACGATGTACGACTGAACGATGTTGCTCGACCAACTCGACCATCTTGTCATGCCGCGCCTTGACATCGCTCCAGCATAGGTGACTGTCCCTAGTTCTCCCCTAATTCTCCCTCGGAGTCCTATTTAGCAAAGTGTCCCCGAAATCCTGCGGGGCTACCTCCTGCCGCGGGCAGTTGCCTTGCTGCGTCAGTGCGCTTGGACACGTTGTGGATGGCCGCGGTGATTGCGGCGTGACCAGTCCGCGGCGGGCTTGTCCCTAACAGACAGTTGACGGTCACATTCGAGAACGAGCCGTGGATAGGCAGAGGCAGGGTGTCACCGATTCTGAACACCGAGCCTTCAATCAAGCCCGATACCTTGCCCAATGGCGGGGTGAAGTTCGCTTCGGTGAAATAGACATAGAGCGGTGCCGTCATCCACGGCTCATTGCCGTAGACGTCAGTCTCGCTGAAGCAGATGCCGAAGTCGTCCGGCCAAACCGTCGACCCCGGTGCAACCGCAGAACCGTCGTAAATGGTGATTGCGGCAATGGGAAAATGCGGGGGGATGCTGCTGTCCGCTCCGAAGCTGATATCCAACTCCCCGTCGAGAAGCATGTTCGCACCGGCGAAGCCGAATACGGCGTAGCGGCCGTCCACGTACCAACCTTCGGGCACCGGTTGCTGGAATGTTGTCGACGGGTCACCGCTGATGTGGAGCATCGCTCCTGTCTGACCAGTGTGCCAGTAGTAGTAGATGTACTTCCACATGAATCCCGAGACGGTAGATGTGTAAGGCTCGTGACACGGCGTGTCGCACATGAAGGTGTAGAGCGAACAGGCCCAAGCGTGGTTCTCTGGATAGCGGACTTCATCATCCCAGCCCAGGTAGCAGCTCGCGCCCATGTCGGCCATCGTCGAGGCCCACGTCCCGCGGGAACTATAGCAGAAGGACCCGTAGACCAGTGGGTGGTACGCGGCCCAGCTTGAATCGTTGTGTGTCTTCAGGAATGCGGGCGAGACCGCATAGGTGTTCTTTTCGGTTTCAGTTACCAGCGGGACGTCGCCTGAGTCGATCTCGTCCGCGTATTCGCTGTCGGTGTTCGCGTTGACTGCTTCTCCGGCCACGAAGTAAACCTCGCTGATATTGGTTTTCTCAGGGTATGGCATTCCGTGACCAAAGAACTGGAGGACGCCGCGGCCTGGGATAGATGCGAGCCGGTCCAGTGTGACTTCGTTGTCCTTGCACAGGTCCACCGCGTCAGGATATCCTACCTTTGGGAGGTTGTGGCGCATGGCATCATAGACTTGACGTGCAGGCTCGTGTTCTGTGTACAACGGCGAGTAGTATGCGGCCCCGTTCTTAGACGGCAGAACGCCTCCCGCAATGCCTGTGCCGGACGTTCGCGTGGACTCGGGAATGTCGCCGCCCGCATCGTCTTCCGACGTGAGCACGATGCCAGGAATTCTGTCAGTGTACCTTACCGATATGCCGTTGCAGCCGTTGTACACTGCCCACGCGACCGAAGATGAGCTTCGCAGGAATGCGACGGTCGAATCGATGGCTACGGACGTATCACCGATTCCGGCCAGGGAATCATACAGCCGGCCGGCCTGCGTTTGCAGTTCACAGTGCGCGTTCCAGCCGGCCAACTCGGACTTCTGTTTCTTGTGGCACTGCGAGAGCAGTGCAAGGACAACTGCCGTCGCCGTCAGAATGACCGTCTTTCTCACGAACGCCTCCTTTGCAGGGAGTCCGGAACACTTCCCGTATTCCCGGCCCGCGTCAAGGCCGGATTCGACTCGGGCATGGCTGGATTCTAGGACTCGCGGGCGGAATCTGGTCCGCGTCCCCGCATTCCCAGTCTACCTGAATCCCACGCGCCGCCGTCCTCGTCAATCGGTGCTCGATACTCGACCAATTCATGGTATCGACTCGGAGCCCGCCCGCAAGTTCGCGGGCCCTGTCGGCGCCGCCATTCCTTTGCGGCGCGTCTGCGCTCCGTCTTGATCACTCAGCCGACCGGAGCGGGTCGGCTTGCGTCCGCCTACTTAGTGAATGTGTCCGGGGCGATGCCACTGCCGCCATTGACCAGATCACGCATATTCGACAGCGTGATGGAATTGGACGTCGTGGTGAAGTCGTAGGTCGCCTTCTGCTCCATCCCCGTGTTCTGTCCGCCGATCTTGGTGGTGACGAAGGTCACGGTCGTGCCATCTATCACGTAGTGGCCCGACAGCGACGCGCCGGCGATCGAGTAGTCATAGGTGTCGCCACTGATCACCAACGTCTGGCCGGCCAGAGAGCCGGTGTAGGTCCCATTCTCAAAGGTATCCAGCGCCTTCTTGCTGCATCCGACGGTCGTTACCATCAGACCAACAAGAATCATTGTCAGGACTCGGCCTACCTGTGTCATTTTCGTCTCCTTCTAGTTCGCAGGCTCATTGCCCGCGTAGTTTCGCTTGTCCTCTGCCACATCCCTTGAGCGCTCAGCGCCCAGCTAACCAAAACAGACTCCAATGCTGGCCACGAAGCGATGACGGTGGCCTGCACTTGCCAACTGACCTCCGGCTACAGCGTGAAAAGCACCCCGACCCTGCCGGCAATGACGCCGAGCCCGACCGAGATCCCGCTCTCGCTCACGAATATGCGATCGTAGCTGACTTGAACCGGGATAGAGAGCTTGGGCCCAGCCTTGAAGGCTACGCCGCCGAAGCCGCCGATGCCGAAATACTGCTCACTACTATAGGATCCCTCCCCGCCCAGGAAATGATATGCTATCTGGGCTCCGAAAAATGGCCTGACCTGCGCGGAGTCTGCTAGCAGACGTACCTTGATTGCCTCGGCAACGGCTATGTCGTCCAGGGTGGCGCCAGGCGCGAACTTCCCTGACCCAAAGCCGAGCGACGTCGAGGTCAAGACCGGTGACGTACCGATAGGGAAGTCGGCGTTCACGGCGGCACACACACCGCCGCCGCTGAGCGATATCCCCATTACCGAGATTGTATAGCTGTCGTAGCCTACACTTGCGCCAAGATCGACCGCCGGCGATACGGTCAAGAACCCGCTGACCAGAATCACCACCGCGGTGAGCAGTCGTCTGTCACACATACCTTACCTCCTATGTCTGTACCAACAACTCTTGTCCGGCACGAAGCCGGTCCGCATTCGGCTGGATACGAGTCGTGCCACTGTTGTAGTGACACGGACCCACATGTCGTGTTGTGACACCTCCTTTTGAAGATACGAAGGCACGATGGAGTAATGCAGGCAACATCCCTGCCTTGCTCGTTTCTGCCGGCCCATCTGCGGACGCGACAACTCCGCAGATTACCCGCTGGACCTGGCCAATTCTTCCGGGGCAAAGTCTGGAGACTGTGTGGTTCAACTTGGTCTCTTGGACACAGGCGAGAGGACAAACGAAGCCGAGCAGGCGACCGCGAGCCAAGGCACTTCGCGCCCCGCCTTGACCAGTCGACTTCTCGCTGCAGACGTCACACACTTCGCCGTGATCTCTGACAGCTTCCTCATGATCTGACTCCTTCTTCTATTTCGAGGAGTAGTACTCGTCTGCGCCAATATCAACCTGACCAGCGCCCGTGCGGGCTTCACCGTCGATGTCGGTCCAGCCCTGCGGGATCGCGCTATTGTCGCCTCGGTTGATGCAGGGCGAACCTGCCTGGAGATGATAGCCCGAGAGCGTCGGGTCGAGCGAGATGTCGCCGCTGCCGGGTTCCACGCTCCTGTAATTGGAGTCGACGTTGCCGAATACGCAGTTGCAGTGAAGTTGCGGCGGCAGCACGCCGTCAAAGGCGTCGATGCCCACCGTGTCGAACGCAACGATATTGTTCGTGATGTAGGCCATGTTCGCCCAGACAGTGAAGATTCCTGCCTCTGAGTTGAACGTGATTGTGTTGTTGATGATGGACGGCGTGCTCTCCTCTCGATCCACGAAGATCCCATAGCCGTGGTTCTGACTGATTACATTGTTAGCGATCATTCCGCCCTGCAAGCTAGTGTAGATGCCCGCGCCGTTCCACGAGCTGTTCTCGGTGATCAGGTTGTTGAGTATCGAACCGGCGAAGAGATAGCAATAGATTCCGCCCCCGATGGGAAGAGATGAACCGTGGGTTCGGTTGCGCGTGATGACGTTGTTGATGATCTTGGAATTGCATTCCTCAAGATAGATCCCCGCCCCGGCGCACGCCATATTGTCAGTAATCAGGTTATTGGCCACCGTCAAGTAGCCGATATCGTCCAGATGGCAATGGATGCCGCCGCCACAGCCGGTCACTGCGGTGTCCAAGCCGTTTCTTATCGTGAAGCCGTCAATGCAGGCTCTTGACATCAGGCTACTCACGGTGACAACTGTCCCCTCTTGATTGCCATCGAGGACCGTCTGGTTGACCGACCAGTTGCGCTGTTCGCGCCTGGTCTCGGTGCCTGCGAACCCGCCGTAGAGATACAAGCCGAACCTCATCTGCATCTTGATGCAGCCGGTATACGTCCCAGCGGCCACCCACACCTCACCGCTGTCCGGAGTGGCAGCCAGGCAGTCCTTCACCGAGAGGTATGCCGTCGCCCAGGATTCGCCATCGTGGGCCGGACCGGGAGAATTCTGGTTGACGAATATCACGTTCGTCGGCTGTTCGCCCTTGTGGCAGTTGACCGCGACCGCGAGTGCGAAAGTGAACAGCATCACTGGCGCTCTGCTTCGGAGACAACCCAGGTTCAACGGCGCTCCTTCCTTGACGCTGGCAGGCCTCCCAGGTCAACGTCAACCTTGCCGGGGTAGACGGAGATGTTCTCGAACCGGCAGGACACCGGCACGAAAATGGGCTCGCCAGGTTCGTTCAGGTCGTAAACGTAGCCCGCCAGCACACCCGAGACCGAACCGACTCCGGGCGACTCTGGTTTGTCGATCTTGGTGAACACAACCTCGCACTTGTCCTGATACATGAGGCTCGTGTATTGCTCGCCAGTCGGGAGCATGACCGAGACCATATCGGGCGTAACTGGGACTCCAACCTGCAACTGGTCCGGGTTCCTGACCTCAAGGCCGGCAAGAGGGAACTCCTGCCCCCAGATCCGAAACGACAGATCCAAAGTGTTTGGCCCCCACGCTCCAGCTATGAAGTCGAACACCGGATTGTAGGGACCGACGCGCCAGCCCTCTGGCACTGGGTCCTGGAAGGTCGTGAGTGGGTCGCCTGCCCAGCAGAGGTGGACCATCCTCTTTCCATTGTAGTACTCCGGGCTGTACTTCGCGAAGTAGGCCGCGAGCGTGGCTTGGAAAGGATCCGAGACGGGAGTCCGACACATGTGGCAATACAGAGAGCACGCGTATTCGCAATCGGCACCCAACCATACGGCCCAGTCCCAGCCAACGTAGGCGTTCGCGTTGGCGGCAACCATCTCCGTCTGCCATGAACCGAGTGCGCTATAACAGAATCCTCCCCAGATCAATGGGCGATCCTTTTCCCACCGATCCCGATTGTGATCGGCGATGAACTTCGGCGTGACCCCGTATGAGCTAACCTCGCGCCCGTCTTCAGTCGTATACACGTCGGGAAAGAGCAAGCCCGCCTGTACGTCTGCACGGTACTTCTCTGGAATCGGAGGGTCGTAACGCACTGTCAGAACCATCAGCACTTCCCGAAGGTCCTGCTCAGTTGGGTAGGCGCATCCGTGGGCCTCAAAGTCGATGACCCCACAACCGGAAATAGAGGCAAGCTCGTCTGGTGTGACCTGAGATCCCAAGACCTGTCTCGGACTCGGATTGGGGAACCCCACGTTAGGCAGATTGTCGGACATGGCCCCGAGAATCTTCGTGTGCCAGGGTCCCTCAATGGGTTTATAGATCCAAGGCCCGAAGAACACTGCACCATTCTTCGTCGGTGCACTGACCAGGCCGATGTCGCCGAGGACCTCCTCGCTACGGTTCACAGAATACTTCTGCTTTCTTGAATCCACAGTCTCCGCGGAGGCAGGACTGATCAGTATCACGCCTGGCGTTGAATCGGTGAAGCCCACTGAAATGCCGTTGTACCCGTTGTACTGCGCCCATGCCACGAGAGGCGACGCTTGGGCGAGGTCGATCGCGGCGATAAGGGCGGCACTGGTGTCGCCGGCAAGGAGAACCGAATCATATCGCGCCAGAGCGGAACCGAGCAGCTCCGACTTGCTGGTCCAGATCGCGGAGACGTCATCCGTGGTCTTGTGACACCCCGGAAGACTCGCCAGCAAGATCGCTGCGGATAT
>Ga0315277_10006492_pt1 | contig 15286 bp, 8 predicted proteins | sample YL17G05_15_MG_FD_203695 | JGI IMG/M metagenome (GOLD analysis project Ga0315277, IMG submission 203695) | Sediment microbial communities from Yellowstone Lake, YNP, Wyoming, USA - YL17G05_15 | ecosystem: Environmental > Aquatic > Freshwater > Lake > Sediment | place: USA: Wyoming | collected...
GCAAAGGCCATAGAGCCCAATTCCGAAAAAGGGCAAATACATCGGAGAAATCGTTGCGACGACTTGAACCGTCGGCAAGGCAGCGCCTCCGCCGATATTACTGCTCCAGGTTCCCGTGGAGGTCACCCGCCAAACCTCGAACGGTTGGCGGCAAATCCCCGTCCCCGACAATGCATCGGAGCAGCCCGTCGCCGGAACGCCGAAGAAGGCGTTATTCACCGTGTGATATTCCAGCAGCGTAGCAGTGACAGTGTAATTCCCGGTTCCTCCCACTCCGTCGCTGATCGACTGATTATTCATGGCCGCCACCCAGTTCGTGACGACGTCGACTCCACCGGTCGCTGCGGACGGCGGGAAAAGGCTTGAGCCACTGCTCGTCCCGAGCACGACGCTTCCTGTGGAACTGCAACTCGATGTACAGGTCACCGGCGTGGCGTTGCTGAAATAGAGGTTGACCGGGTTAACGGCGTAAGTCGAGGCGGCGTAATATGTGGTGGACGAAGTAGGCGGCACGGGAGAATAGTTGCTCCCGTTGAAGAAATTCAGCGCCTTCTGAACCCCTGCCAGGGCGACGTACTCGGCTTGCGTCCCAACCCGGTAGTTGTAACTCGCCAGCGTCTCCGACCGTGCGCTGAAGACCATCGCGGCGGCCAGCGTCGTCAGCACCAGGATGGCCAGCAGCACCAGGATTAGTGCTACGCCCGAGTCTCCACGCTTCGGGTCGGATCGGCTTCTCATTCCCATGGCTTCAGCCCTCATTGCAATACGCTTCGATCCATAACCCCTGATCACGGCAACGGCAACTTGTTGCTTGTGCTGGGGTCGAGCGGGATGGGCGGCAAATAAAGCGACCCCCCGTTTTGAGCGACTCTCAAAGCATTGTTGATGTTCTTCGGCACGATGTGCGTCTGCAGCCGCTGGTTTCTAAAGGTCCCTGACTCCGGATCCTTCTGCGACTGCTGCACGGTGAGAGTGACCCGCACATCCAACACAAAACTCTGGAAGAAAGGGGTCGGGGGCGTCGTGGTATTGTCCATGGCGCCATACGTATTCATCTTGAACCAGATGGCGGGCGTGCCGTCGGCGTTGAGCACCGGCTGCACATAGGCCGTTGATGCGCCGTAGCTGACAGCGGCATTGACCGCCGTCGTCCCCGTCGCGGACGTTTCGTCAGGAGCAGTGAAGACCGTCCAGCCTGCGGGAGCCGTGGTGCCGGGAAGCGCCGGGCAGGTCCCCTGAATATTGCTGACCAGGGGAGAAACCGTGGCGCCATCGAGCGCTGCCGCCTTGCTGGCGGGAATCCTGAAGAAGCCATTTGTCGCGTCGGCCAGCTTGGTCACAAACCGCGTGAGAATGAATGGCCCCGCAGTGCACGTCCCGGTGCAAGCATCAACGTAGCTCCCCGCGGTTGATCCCTGACACTGCAACCGGTATTCGCCGTAATAAAGATCTCCGCTGTCCATGATGTCGCCGAAAAACTGCAGTTTGTTGTCGGCCACACCCAGGCCGTTTCCCGCCGTCCGGTTGTCGTAGATGATGCCGTTGGGATAGGGGTAGTTGCGGGTGAAAACGGGCTCACCGGGAGCGTGGCTGTTGGCAATAACCATGGGGGCCGCCGTCGCTGTCATGGCCGTCGTGCCGTAACTCGTGTCCGCGTTAACGACCACTTCCTCCTGGTTACACACGGCCGGGCTCCCCGTGCAGTTGTTTCCAATCACCAGGCGGCTGCCGTAGAAAACCCCCTTCGTCGCGGGTGAGGATCCTGCGGAGATCGGCAGACTGACGAGTGGTGCGCCGGGATTCGTGTTCGAGCCTCCTCCCACCGTCTTGTTGGCGCTAAAGGGAGGATTGTATCCCGCCTGATTGAGCTCCTGGGTCATCACCTCAAACGCGCTCCGGCCTCCCTGGCTCACCTCGGCCAGCAACTGCTGGCTCCGGTAGCGCTGCTGGTTGATGCTTAGGAACTGAAACACGATGGCCATCAGGAGGGTGATGATCGCCACGCTCACCAGCAATTCGAGCATGGAGAATCCTTCCTGCCCGCTCTTCGTGCCCAAGCGCCGGAAAGGTCGTATCCGCATTTCGTCTCCTACTGGGACTTTAACGTGGTCAGTGAGACCGAGGGCTTTGCGCCCCCGGCCTGGACCGCGTTGAGCGCGTAAACGACCACGGTGATCTGCTTCAGGCCGGTGACGCCGCTGACGGTCGTGATCTTCCACCGGCGCACGTACCCGAACCCTCCCGCAATCGCCGTGGCGCACGCGCCCGAGAGCGGCTGAGTATTGTTATCCAGGAAGTCAACGTATCCGATATTCACGGATCCCGCCGTCGGGCAGGCCGTAAGCTCTGTGACGTCGGTGGAAGAGTTGGCGGTGAGACCGATGGTCCAGCCGGTGTCCGTGATGAGCGTGGTATTGGTGGTGATATCGCTGTAAGCGAGCCGTACCAGCTGCTCCATTTTCTCCTGCGCCAGCGCGGTCAGGCGCGTGGTTTCCGTGCCCTGGTTCTTGTTGGCGACCATGGACGTAAAGACGACCGCGCCCACCGACGCCATGGCGATGAACGAGACAAGCACGGCAATCATGGTTTCGACCAGGGTTACGCCTCGGCTATCTTTGTGGAATGACATTTTCATCCCCCTGAGGCTCTCCAACTCCCGGCACCTATCGCGTCGCCCAGGTGCTGGTCGAAGGGTTCCATTGATAAGTGGCGATGCGCCCGCCCACTGAGACCACCACGGCGTCGGTGAGATTGATGCGGCTGGTTACATAGATCACGGCCCCGCCGTTCGAGAGAGGGTTTCCGCTGTTATTCACAGGCATACCGCGAGTATTGAAATAGAAGACCGTCGATGCGGTTCCACCCGTGATGGTCCCGGGGTAAGCCGTCGTCCCGCCGGGATTGGTGGTGGTAAACGAGTCCCCGACACTGATCGTCTGCATGCCGGCTTCGATGCCATTCGTCCGGGGCTGGTAGGCCGACGTGCAGTTGGAGTCGGTTCCGACCGGCGTGGCCCCGCACAGCCGTTCCATCGTGAAGCTGTGGGGGGCCGTAGAAGTGTCAATATTGAGACGGTAGGGAGTGTTCTGCGACGTGGCGCGAAACCGCGTGACATTCAACTGCGCGGCCACCGCTGCCGCGTCGGAGTGGAGCCGGTAGCCCTTGACGGCGGTCAGCGCCTGAGGAATCGCCATGGCCGCGACGATCGCCATGACCAGGACCACCACGAGCAATTCCAGCATCGAGAATCCGGGGTCGTCCTGGCGCATCCGGCTACACCGCCCATTCCAGAACGATCGGGAAAATGCTTCCCGGCTTGCTGACTCGGCCGCCTTTGCTCGGATCAGCCATTCACTTCGGGCTCTTGGACGCGAAAACGCTGTCGTAGCATCTCCCACTGACCATGTACTTTAGAATAATTTCGGGGCCTATTCAAGTACGGACTGTCGCCACGGCACGGTTCCGCCGCGACACACCGGAGCAATTCCAAAACCAGCCGGGAGGAGCGCTGACCTCCGACCGCTGTGCTGAAACAAAAGGTTTTCGCAACTTGCCCAGAGCAGCCGGGGCTGGCATTGACAGCCGGAGCGCCGGATAGTGTCAGTTTCCCATGGACTGTCTATGGCCGGGTTTCAAGAGCCGCAGAATTCCCTGGAGCATTCGGCAAGCGCCTCAGCACACTGCAAAACGTGATCTAACCGAACGTATTCGCTGGAGGAATGGAGCCCGGCGCCGCCCGGGCCGAACAGCACGCTCGGGATACCTGCCTCGCTCAGCAAGGCCGCGTCCGTCCAGAAACTCTGCGTCCCGAACACGGCTCCGCGCCCCGTCACCTTCTCCAGCGAGTGGGCAAGCGTCCTCGCGATTGCGGTCTCCCGTGAGGTTTCAAGCGCCCGCGCCGAGTAGCCGGGGGTGACCCGCGCCTGAAACCGCGGATCCTGCGCGGAGAGCCCCGCGACGATTCCCTGGAGTTCCCGGTCGAGCGTCGAACCGTCCTCGCCGGGCAACAGGCGGCGTTCAAGGCTCAACCGGCAATGAGCCGGATAACTGGAGAGTTCCTGCCCGCCGGAAATGAGTGACGCATGGATGGACCCACAGCCCACCAGGGAGTGGCGAGGCCCGGCGTTCAGCTTCTCCTGCAGGCGCTCGATCTCGCCGAGCACGCGTCCCATGAAAACAATTGCATCCAATCCCTCGTCGGGGCGGCTGCCGTGCGCGGCTCGTCCCAGCGTTTCGACTTCCGCCCAGGCAAATCCTTTGTGAGCGGTTGCCACCTCGAGCCCTGTCGGCTCCATAACGATGGCGGCGTCGGTCCGTAATCCATTCTGAAGGAGGGCTCGCGTGCCGGCGCTCTTGTACTCTTCATCGGCGACGCCGGCAACAACGACGTCTCCACTCAGGCGGGATTGCCGGGCCAGCGTCGCCACAGCGACGAGCGCCGCTGCCAGCCCGCCTTTCATGTCTTGCGCGCCTCGCCCATACAGGCAACCACTTTCGATCCGAGGCGTAAAAGGGGCTTCCATCCCGGCCACACCCACCGTATCGAGGTGGCCGTTGAACATCAGACTCTTCCCTCCGCCTCTCCCGCGGAGAACGCCGATGGCGTTGAACCGGCTCGGGCTCACTTCCTGTAGCCGGGCCTCGAGTCCCGCGGCCTGGAGAAAGTCCACGACATGGCGGGCGATGGTGCCCTCGCCGCTCCCGCCCGGCACAAGGTCCGGGTTGACGGACTCGATGCCGACAAGGGTCGAAAGAACCTCGGTAACCTGGCTAAGGTCGATCATGGATTATTGTCCTTACAACCACAGTTCGGCAACGTTTCGGGTGATTGCGGTTCGCGGAGAAGCCTCTAGGCCTCATTGATCTTGAGCACGATCAAGGTCTGGTCATCATCGAGGGGAATTCCCCCTTCGAAATCGCGGACATCCGCCAGGATTTTCGCCATGACGCGGTCCGCGTCCTCCTCGCGAGCGCGGGTCACCGAACTGACCAGCCGATCAATGCCGTAGTATTCTCCCCGGCTGTCGCGGGCCTCGGTGACGCCATTCGAGTAGAACACCAGCAGCGTGCCGGGGGCCAGCACTTCGGTCTGCGGCCTGTGGGTGATTTCGGGAAACAAACCCAGCGGCAAGCCTGTGGCCTCCAAGAAACGGACACCTTCAGCAGTCACAACCAAAGGAGGACAGTACCCAGCATTGAAGAACTCCAGGCGGCGCCGCGCATCATCGTAGACCCCGAAGAAGAGAGAGCAAAACTTGGCGCCCTGCGACGATCCGTACAAGTGCTGATTGATCTTTCGCACGAGGTGCCCCAGAGTCGCCGCCGTGGGAGCCTGGGTCCGCAGCAGCCCCTGAACATTGGCCATCAACAGCGACGCCGCCATTCCCTTCCCGGAAACATCCCCAATGGCGATCCCGGTTTTGCAGCCGGGAAGCTCGAGAAAATCGTAGAAGTCGCCGCACGCCGAGCGCGCCGGAATACAACGCCCTGTCACTTGCCCGGTCTGAAGGCGCGGAGTGTCTGCGGGGAAGAGTTGCGCCTGGACTTCTGAAGCATCCTCCAATTCCTTCTGCATTTCACGGTCCCGTGCCGCTTCGTCAAAAAGGTCGATATTCTCCACGGCGGAGGCGGCTTTTCGGGTCACGGTCATCAACAACTCCAAATCCTCGGCGTCGTAGAAATCGCCGGAGGTCTTGTTTCCCATCGCCAGGAGCCCCAGCAGTTCGTGCCGCCGTTTCAATCCCACGATCACCGCTGCGTGGAGCTTGCCGAGACGGTCGGCAGCGCTGCGGAAAACCGGAACGAGCTCGGGGCTATAAGGTGAGACCTCCACCTCAAACGGCCGTTCCTTGGCCAGCAGGTACTGGCACAAGGGCTCGTCGGGATCGAACTCCACACCCACAACCCCGCCCGGCATAGACGCTTTACCCGGCTGCAGTCGCAGCTTCTTGGCGCCCCGGTTTAGCACGAAGAAGTAGTGCCACTTGGCTCCCATGGCCTTGGGCAGGGTTTCCTCCAGCGCTGTGACCAGGGTTCGACGGTCGAGAATGTGGGGCAAGCCGCGGGCAAAATCCAAAAAATTCTCGCGGAATTCGAATGCCTCGCGGTCGAATGTCCGATCCACAAAGACTCGCAAGCGCCCGCGGAAGGGCATGGCCAGAAGGATGGCCATAATGACAGCCAGCGCCACGATGGGCGGCGATAGCGTGATGAAAGACCCTGTCACCAGCCAGCTCACTGCGGCCAGCAACAGCAAGAAAACCAGCAAAACCGGCAGCGCCATGAGAGCCTGACGGACGATGCGCCGCGCCAAGAGGCGGAGCCGGTAAGGCTTCTGCGCCGTCACCGCATAGGCGACGGCTGTCGGCGCAACCCAAACCGCCAGCACTTGGCCCGCCGCGCGCAGCGTGCGCAAAACCGATGGCAATTCATCTCCCGTGAACCAGCGTTCGAGGCCACGGGCCAGGAGGAGCGCGAGAGCGCCCCCCAACCCCAAGCCGAATGCCAACGCCATCCAGCGAACCTGGCCGCGACTGCGCTTGTCGGACACCTGACGATAGTTGAAGACCAACGTCAGAACCCAGACTGTCGCGGCTGTCAATCCTGCCAAAACGAGCAGGCCCAGCACAGGACTGGTCAGGGGGTAGGCGGAGCGAGGGGCGGCCAGCACACCCACCAGGGGAAGGGTAGCCACCCCGTAAACCGCCATCCTCAAAGGATTTCGCTGGACGAACAGACGGTTCTCGGGCAGGAAAACTATTGCCAGGTTGATCAGGGCTGCCGGGAGCAGCGCCCAAAGAAGAATGGCGATGAAACCCGTCACTTCGATGATCAGCTCCGCAAGGGGACTCGTCGTCCCAGATCCCAGCCACTGGATTTCTCCGGGAGTGACGCGAAAAGGCATGTGCGGTTTGACGGAGCTGGCCGCGCCCTGAAGGAATTGACTGACGAACAGAACTATCAAGAGCGTTGTAAGGATGTAAAAGGCGCGACGTGCAGCGGTGGCCGGGCCCTTCCAATAGACCACCAGGGCCATCAGGGCGTAAAACGCCACGGTGAGGAGAATCAGACGATGAGCTCTTAACTGGCGGAAAAGATCTTCCCCGGCGGTCGGAAAAACAAACTCGTCGAACAGGCGGCCGTCCGGTTCATACAGGCCGAATCGAACCTCGGTATAGTCATCCTGGCGGGCGACGATACCCCCTTCAAGGGTCTGCTCCCAGGGCCAGAATTCCATCCGTCCGAGCGGATGGCCGGTCGCCCCCAACTGTTCCGCCTGCTGCCAACCCCAGGACCCCCGCAGCCACGCCCGCACGCTCTCGACTCGGCCGTTGGGAGCAAATTCCTGCGGCGCGCGGAAGAAATAGTTGCGTCCATCGGCAGTAAAGGTGCCGTTTGGCCGTACGCCGGAAACAACCGCTTGGTCAATTGGGCTGATGAAGTCATGAGCCAGGATTACGGCGGGATCGGAGGGACGAAAGTAGAAGAATTGACGGCCATCTCCCGACCACGCCGACCACAGAACCTCTGCTCCCTCGGGAAGCGTCCACAGCGCTTCGCCTGACTCCGCGTCGATAACGCAATTCCGCGGCGGTGGCAGATAGACCTTCGTTCCGTCGGGCGACATGCTCGGAAGTCCAGGAGCCGTTCCCTTTCCGGGGACGAACCCCCGCGCCACCACCTGGATCTTCCCGCTCTGAACGTCCAGCCTGTCCAAAACTACGTCTTGACCTTCTTCGTTCAGAAAATAAAGAAAGTCGCTTCCCGGTGACCAGAACAGTAGCCGTGCGCGCCGCAAATGGAACTCGGGCGGAACGGGGATGGGGAACGCCGCCGGTTGTTGGACGTCATAGATAGCCAACTGCTCGTCTGCCGCGACGGGGCGGACGAATGCAAGCTTGTTACCGTCATGAGACCAACGCGGTTCTTTGCCCGGGCTGAGCTGGATTTGCGCCAGGACAAGCAGCCGATCGGCGGTGTTGACGATCAGTTTGGCCTCGGTGCGTTTCTCGTCGATCACCGCCAAGTGCCCGGCATTCGACCACTGAACTGAGCCAGCATGGATGCGGAAACGGCCCATCATTCGGCCGCGCGGCGTGGACACGATCAAATCGTAGCTGTCCGCCTCCTCCGAAGAACCTTTTTCCACAAAGTCAAAGTAGCCGAAATACTTTCCGTCGGGTGAGACGAAAGGAAGGCGGGAACTGAGCGGAGCCGTTAAGCCCGCCCAGAGCATGCTCGCTATGACCAGGAGCGCGACAAGCCCTCCGATCAGGAAGGCTAGCCGGGAAAGGGACGGGAGCTTGAGTCCTCGAAGCATACCGGAGCGCGTCAGCGAGGGTGATTATACCGTGCACAGACAATCGCACAAGCCCTGCCTGAGCCGTCTGCGCCGCCCCGTCCGTTGCAGCCTCCGTAAGTTTCTAGTACCATCCCTCGGCCGCGAACGCGGAAAGGCCCTGGTCGCGGAATCGGCGAGCCCACTCACGGATGGAAGAATCTTCGCCCAAGGCGCCGACGCTCTCACGGAGCCCGCTCCGCGTGGCCCGGCGGATTCTCCTCACCCTGATCGTCCTGACGGTGGTCCTTGCCGCGGGCGCCGCGGGCTGGCTCTACCGTCGCGCTCAGGCTTGCCTGGCTCAGCTCGACGGCACCGTCAGAGTGGCGGGGCTGGCGGGACGAGTCGAGGTCTTGCGTGACGCCTACGGCGTTCCCCATCTTCGCGCATCGTCACAAGAGGATCTTCTTTTTGCCCAGGGTTATGTGACGGCCCAGGACCGCCTGTGGCAGATGGACTTGAGCCGGCGGCTGGCCCACGGGGAACTCTCCGAAATTTTCGGCGAGCGCACGCTGAAGTTTGACATCGAAAGCCGCACCCTGGGCTTTCCCCAGGCCTGCGAGCGCGCTTTCGGAGAACTCGATGCTGATTCGCGGAGGATGCTCGCCGCCTACGCCCGCGGCGTCAACGCCTTTATTTCCGATCACCAGGATCGATTGCCCATTGAGTTCCTTCTGCTCCGTTACCGGCCGCGGCCCTGGCGCGAGGCTGATTCCTTTAGCGTGGCGTTAAACATGGCCAGCCGGCTCAGCCATTCCTGGCCCGACGAATTGATGCGGGAGAGCATCCGCGCCAAGGTCAGCGCCGAACTTTACGCCGATCTTTTCCCCGACCATTCGCCACTCGACCGGCCCGTGGCGGAGCTACTGCCTTCTGCGCGTCCGGCTCCCGAGCGCGCCGTAGGGCCGAAGCCCCCGAAGGTTGCGAGTCTTGATCCCGTCCTGGAGACTTTGGTTTCCCCCTGGGGGGACTCGCTTGCGGGCCTCGGCAGCAACAACTGGGTCATAAGTGGCTCGCACACGAAGAGTGGCAAACCACTCTTGGCGAATGACCCGCACCTCGGCCACAGCGTGCCCAGTGTCTGGTACATGATTCATCTCAAGGCGCCCGGTTTGAACGTCTCCGGGGTCAGCTTCCCCGGCCTCCCTGCGGTCATCCTCGGCCACAACGAGCGGATCGCCTGGGGCGCGACGAACACTGCGCCCGACGTTCAAGATCTTTTCCTCGAAAGCTTCAACTTCCGCGACCCGAACAAGTACCTCCACAACGAGACCTGGGTCGATGCCGAAGTGCGGGAGGAGGTCATCAAGGTTCGGGACATGGCGGACTATCACCTGAAAGTCAAGGTGACTCGCCACGGACCTGTGGTCTCTCACCAGGGTGACCGCGACTTGGCCCTGCGCTGGACCGCGCTCGATCCCCATTCCCTCCACTTCCCGTTCTGGACGATCGACCATGCGCAGAATTGGCAGGAATTTACCGCAGCCTTGCGCGACTTTGCCGGCCCCATGCAGAACTTTATCTATGCCGACGTCGATGGGAACATCGGGTATTACGCCGCCGGGCACGTCCCCATCCGCAAGCAAGGCGATGGCACGCTCCCCGTCTCCGGTTCAACGGACGATTACGACTGGTCGGGATATATCCCCTTTGAAAACCTGCCCCAGGCTTTCAACCCTGCCAGCGGGATCATTGCCACCGCCAATGGCCGCGTCGTGCCCGACGACTATCCTTACTTCATCACCAGCAAATGGGAATCGCCCTACCGCACGGCGCGGATCTATCAACTGCTCGAAGCCGGCGGCCCTTTCGCGGTCCCGGACATGCTGCGGATTCAATCGGATATCCACTCCATCGAAGACCAGTGGCTTGCCAAGCAGCTCGTCGCCGCCGCCGCCAAGCACCCGCCGCAAGGCGCCGATGCGCAGTACGCTCTGGGCCTGCTCGCGCCCTGGGACGGCGAAGCACGGGCCGATTCGGCCGCCACCCTGGTCTGTAAGGTCACGCGACGGGCTCTGATCGAGCGTATCCTCAAACCCAAACTCGGCGACGATCTTTCCGGATACGATTGGCCCATGAGCAGCACGTTCCTGGAAAACGCCATAGATAATGCCTGGACGCGTTGGCTGCCGCCCGGGGACGCGGATTTCCATGCTACGCTGATCAAGAGCCTGGAGGAAGGTGTCGGACGGATTCCGGCCCTCGGGGGGAGTCGGGAACACAGTGCCTGGCGATGGGGCGAGACAATCCCGCTCACATTCCACCACCCGCTTGGGAGCGTGTGGTTTCTCGGGCGCTGGCTGAACCTCGGACCGTTTCCCCAAGCCGGGATGCAGACGACAATCAAGCAGACCACGCCTTCCATCGGGCCGTCGATGCGCATGGTCATCGATTTCTCGAACCTTGAGAGTTCAGTGCAGAATATTACGCTCGGAGAATCCGGCCAGGTCTTCAGTCCTCATTACAAGGACCAGTTCGAGACCTGGTACCACGGCCAAAGCTTTCCCATGCTCTTTGGCGACCAGGCCGTCGAGAAGGGGACCGCCCACAAACTCTTGCTGGAAGCGGCGGGCCAACCATGAGGGGCAGCGGAGTTCAGGGCCTTCCGCGGCTCTTATTGCATCTTCACCGGAGCGATTGCAGAAGCATGAAACACCCAGCGCAGACATCACGGGCACTTCTCACGCTGGCCCTGCTCGCCGGCGCTTCGCTTTGCGCGGCGCCGCGGCTGGACGCAGGATCGAAGCCAGCTCAGAAGCCTCAGCCTTCGGCTGACCAGGCGTTTGATGCGCTCGTGGACAAATACCTCGAGGGCCTCAACCACTTCAGTCCTGCCCGCGCAACTCAGGAAGGATTCCATCAGTACGACAGCGAATTACCTGCCTATTCACGTCGCGAGATTGCGGCCGAAATCACCCGCAGCAAAGCCTGCCTGGCGGAATTTGCTCGCATCCCCAAAGGCTCTCTCAGCAAGGAAAACCGCTTCGATGCGCGCCTGCTCGAAGGTTTCGTGCGCGGTCACCTGCTCGACCTTGAGGAGATTCGCCTCTGGGAGAAGGACCCCAACTTCTACAATGGCGTCATCAGTCAAGCGCTGTTCGTCCTGATCCAGCGCGATTTCGCCCCTGCTGACGAACGCCTGCGGTCGCTGATTGCGCGCGAGCGGCGAGTACCGGAAATCCTGCGCAACGCCCGGGCGAACGTCTCCAATCCTCCCGAGATCTACACGACGATCGCCGTGCGACAGGTGCAATCCGAGATTCAGTTCCTTAAGAACGATTTGCCCCAGGCAATCTCGGGCGCACGCGGCGCCGCCCTCAGGGCTGATTTCCAGCAGGTTAATCAGCAGGCCATCGAAGCCTATGAGAAGTTTCTCGAGTATCTGAAGACTGACCTCGCCCCGCGCTCGCGCGGCGCATTCGCGATAGGCGAAGAGAACTACCGGAAGAAGCTTCTCTACAATGAAATGGTCGACGCCCCGCTGGCTCGCCTCATCGAGCTGGGCGAGCGCGAACTGCGCAAGACCCAGGCGGCCTTCCAGACCACCGCTGCACTTATCGATCCGGCTAAACCCGCGACGGAGGTGTTGCAGGAGCTTTCCCGCGATCACCCCGACTCCGCCCACATCCTCAGCGACAGCCAGGCCGTCCTTGCCAGCCTGAGGGATTTTGTGGTCTCGCACCGGATTGCAACGATTCTTTCGCCAGAGAACCCCCGCGTCGTCGAGACTCCACCCTTCATGCGCGCCCTGACGTTTGCCTCTATGGACACGCCGGGAGCATTTGAACGGACCTCCACGCAGGCTTTCTACAACGTGACCTTGCCCGACCCCAACTGGAGTGACGAGCAGAAAGAGCAGCACCTCCGCTTCTTCAACCGCTTCTCCATCCCGGGGACTTCCATCCATGAAGTTTTCCCCGGGCACTACACTCAGTTCCTCTGGGTGAAGAAAGCGCCGACGAAAGTGCGCAAACTCCTGGGCTGCTCTTCCAACGCCGAAGGCTGGGCGCACTATACCGAGCAAATGATGCTGGAGGAGGGCTACGGCGAGGGCGACCCGAAACTGCTTCTCTTCCAACTTCAGGCCGCGCTCCTGCGGCTCTGCCGGTACATAGTCGGCCTCCGCATGCACACGCGCGGCATGACGCTGGAAGAGGGCATCGCGTTTTTCGAGAAGGAAGGCACCATGGAGCGCGTGAACGCCGAGCGCGAAGCGATGCGCGGCACGGCCGATCCGACTTATCTGGTCTATACCCTCGGCAAGCTACAAATCCTGAAATTGCGTGAAGATTACAGAAAGAAAGTTGGGGACCGGTTCAATCTCCAGGAATTTCACGAACGTTTCCTCGGTTTTGGCTACCCGCCGGTCAAACTGATCCGGGAAGAGATGCTGGGTGATGACTCTCCAACACTTTAGGTCAAGCAGGGGGACGCGGTTTTCCGCTCGAAACCTCTCCGCGCCACGGGCGCCCATACTTCTGGTCCTGTTTCTGGCCATGCTGGGCGCGTCGGGGAGATTGTTCGCGGCCGAGGAGCCGTCTCAAGCTCCGCTCGAACTCCAATATCACCTGCGCCTGCTGCGGCCCACAACCCACCTTCTGGAAATCGAGATCACCGCCGGCCGGGTCAAAGAACCGGCGCTCGATTTCGTCATGCCCGCCTGGGCGCCCGGCCGCTACGCGATCTACGACTTCGCCAAGAATGTGCAGGAATTTCAGGCAGCCGACGCGCAAGGTCACAATCTGCCCTGGACAAAGCTCGACAAGCAGACCTGGCACGTTGACGCGCGCAACTCCGGCGGCACAGTGCGCGTGCGCTACCGCGTCTTTGCCAACGACCTCACAGGATCCTTTTCACAGTTCGACAGCTCCCATGCCTGCCTGAACGGCCCGTCACTGTTCATGTACATCGACGGCCACAAGCCCGACCCGCTCAGCCTGACCGTCGAGACGCCCGCCAACTGGAAATTGATCAGCGGTTTCTCCGAATCCACCGAGCAGCGTAAGTTCCAGGCGCCAAACTACGATTTGCTCGTGGACACGCCCATGGAAATCGCGGCGGACTGTTCCGTCGCCCAGTTTACGGAACGCGGCAAGACCATCCGGGTCGTGGTGCACAGCTACGGCGAGCATGACCGCGACATATCGCCTCTCGTCGAGGGCCTGAAGAAGGTTGTCCACTCTGAAATGACCATGATGCCGGACCCGGACCTCCGGACCTTCACTTTCGTTTTCCATTTTGTCCCCGGCATTCCCCTGGGCGATGGAATGGAACACCTGAACTCGACCCAGGTCATTGTCCGCAGCGAACTCTCGGCGGGCGGGCTCTCGGAGGCGCTGGAAACCGCCACCCACGAGTTCTATCACCTCTGGAACGTCAAGCGGCTCCGCCCTGTGGGCCTCGGACCTTTCGATTATACCCGCGAGCAATACACGCGCTCGCTCTGGTTCTCCGAGGGCCTGAGCACTTATTACTCTTACGTTTTCCTGCTGCGCTCGGGTGTCTGGACGCGCCAGCAGTTTCTCGAGCGGCTGGCGGAGGAGATTCGCGCCTTCGAATACGAACCCGGGCGCCGGCTCATGTCGCCAGAAAGCTCGAGCTTCCACGCTTGGTTCTACGACCGCTCGCCGCAAATGCAGGAGACCAATTTCGCCAACACGACGGTTTCCTACTACAACCAGGGCGCGGTGCTGGGAGCGCTTCTCGACCTGGAAATCCGCGTGCGCACCGGCGGCCAGAAATCGCTCGATGACGTCTTTGTGGCCATGTACCGCAGCTTCTACGAAGCGCCCGCCACCAGCTATTACGGTCCCGGGCGCGGGTACGAGGACAAAGATATCCTGGAAACGGTCAACGCCGTCGCGGGGGCTGACCTGACTTCCTTCTTCGATCGCTACATTCGCGGCACTGAGCCGCTCCCTTATGCTGCGACGCTCGCCTCGGCCGGCCTCCGGCTTGGAATCTCGACAAGCCCGGGTTCCCCGCCCAGCCTCGGCGTTCTGACCAATCGCGTTGACCGCGGCCTGAAAATCGTCGCGGTGCGCCCCGGCAGCGCCGCCGACCGCGGTGGTCTGAGCCGCGATGATATTCTGATCGCGGTGGATGAGCTTTCGCTGGCGGTGGACGACCTCCCAGACCGCTTGAAGATGTATCCACCCGGCGCTGAAGTCCCGTTTACCCTCGAGCGCCACGGGCGGCAGGTAAGGATCGAAGTGAAACTCGACCCGCCTTTCGCCGACCAATACTCCATCGAAGAACTGCCCAAGGCCGACGCCAAGCAGATAACCATCCGAAAGGGCTGGCTCGGAACTGGAATGTGAGGCGGGCACAATCACCCGGATCGAAGATCTGTATTGGACCGGCCTTGACCCCCCCTTGAAGCCCCAGGCCCGCTGGTGTTTTTCGCCGCGAACGTTTGCGCCAAAACGATGCAAGCGTGCTAAACTAGGTTAATATCAAACATGCGGGAACCATTCCTCCAAAAACTGGAGAAACGCATCGTCGTTTGCGACGGCGCCATGGGCACGATGCTCTACGCCAAGGGCATCTCCCTGAACCGCTGTTTTGACGAGCTGAACCTGACGATGCCCCACCTCGTCAAAGAGGTTCACCTCGGTTACGCGAAGGCCGGGGCGGATGTTTTGGAATCGAACACCTTCGGGGCGACACGACTACGCCTGCAGAAATTCGACCTCGGGGACAAGGTCCGCGAAATCAACCTGGCGGGCGTCCGCCTGGCTCGCGAGGTGGCGGGCGACGACCTTTACGTGGCTGGCTCGGTTGGGCCGCTGGGCCTGCGCCTGGAACCACTGGGGCCGACCTCGCTCGAGGAAGCTCGGGAGACATTTCGCGAGCAGATCCAAGCCCTCGTGGAAGGCGGCGTGGACCTGATCCTCGTGGAAACCATGGCGGACCTGAACGAAGCCCATCAGGCGCTGCTCGCCGCCC